>ERZ779885.1097-NODE-1097-length-28612-cov-6.268621_pt1 | contig 28612 bp, 24 predicted proteins | sample MGYA00511554_ERZ779885 | MGnify/ENA primary metagenome ERZ779885 (study PRJEB29588, sample SAMEA2160998) | human gut metagenome | biome: human gut; feature: human-associated habitat; material: faeces | place: Denmark | collected 2008/2010 ... | reverse complement strand
TGACGCCGTACATCATGAACATACGGCTCTGGATGCGCTGAAAATCATCTTCCAAGGCAAGGTACAGCACCGTACCGGGATGAACTTCGCAGCCCCACAGGGCTTCGCCCGTGCTGACATGGTAGGCAATCTGCGCAACCAGGAACGACTTGCCGATCTTGGGCGCGCCAGCGAGAAGGTACGCCCCTGAATGGAGCAAGTTTTCAATAATGGGCGGGCGGCTTTTGTAGGAGGTCTGAAACAGCTCTGTCATGGTGAGCGTATGCAGATATCGGGGGTCTGCCATGCGCTGCATCCTGCGGTACATTTCTTCCAGGCGCTCCGGGGAATTTACAATTTCATCGTTGATTTCTTCCCCGGAAACGGGTATACTAACTTTGGAATTTGTAGAGATTGACTGCCCATCATCTGCGCCAACAGATGAGCCTTGGGCGGTCATTTTCTTTTTGTCATCGGTCATAGGCAAAGTCCTCCTGCATCCCGTTCATAATGGTTGCGATCATCTGGATGGTGTCCAGCAGCTCGTCGTTCACGCCCTGCCCGGCCTCGATCCGGCGCAGCTCGTCCAGCACAGCGGCCAGCTGGTCCCGCAGCGCCTTGTAGACCCTGGGGTTTCCCTGGACCACCACATCCCGGCAAAGCAGACGCCGGATAATGTAGTCCTGCTTGGTCAGGCCGGTGAGCTTCACCAGGGCTTCCAGGTGTAGATCTTCCTCCGCCGACACCCGGAAAGCCACCGTCTTGTTCCTCCATCGGTTGTGGTTGTCATAGTTCTTCTTGGACATTTTCTTACACTCCCTTCTCATTTTTCAGTGAATCCAGCTTGTCGGCCATTTCCGCTTGGCGGGTAGGAAACAGATGGGCGTAGCGGTAAGTGATGTCGATGCTCTCATGTCCCACACGCTCCGCGATGGCCAGAGCAGTAAAGCCCATGTCGATCAACAAACTGATGTGACTATGTCTCAAGTCATGTATGCGGATGCGTTTTACCCCGGTTTGCTTGCAGCCACGATCCATTTCCCGGTGGAGATAGCTTTTGCTGATGGGGAACATCCGGCTGTCCGGCTCCACGCCGTAGAGCTGCTTGAGGTAGTCCTGGAGCTCGTCACAGAGGAACTGGGGCATCTGGATTACCCGGTTGCTCTTGGGCGTCTTGGGGGTGGTGATGACATCCTGCTTGTTGAGCCGCTGGTAAGACTTGTTGATGGTGAGGGTGCGCTTCTCAAAGTCGAAGTCCGCCGGGGTCAGGGCCAGCAGCTCTCCCTCTCGGATGCCGCACCAGTAAAGTACCTCAAAGGCGTAGAAGGACAGCGGCTTATCCATCATGACCTCAGAAAACTTGGTGTACTCCTCCCGGGTCCAGAACAGCATCTCCTTCCGTTCCTCTGCCCCCATGTTACCCGCCTGCCGGGCCGGGTTGAGGTTCAGACCGTAAAACCGGGCAGCGTGGTTGAAAATGGCGCTAAGTTGATTGTGAACCGTTTTCAGATAGGTTTTGGACAGTGGCTTGCCGTGACAGTCCCGCATTTCCCGGATTTCGTTCTGCCAGCGCATAATGTCCTTGGCCGTGATCTCCGACAGCTTCCGCTTAGCAAAATAGGGAAGGATCTTCTTTTTGATGATGCTCTCCTTGGTAAGCCAGGTGTTGAGCTTCAGCTTGGGCTTAATATCCCTCTCATAGAGGGCGACGAAGCTCTCAAAGGTCATGTTCACATCGGCCTGCTTTTCCATCAGGAACTCCCGTTCCCATTCCAGCGCCTCCCGCTTGGTGGCAAAGCCCCTTTTGAGCTTCTGCTGGCGCTCACCCTTCCAGTCGGTGTAGCGGAACTGTACATACCAGGTTCCGTTGTCCTTGTTCTTAAACGCTGCCATAATTACTCCCCCTTTCTCGCTGTCTCGGTTCTCGTGCCATAAAACTTCTCGTGGAAGAACTTGCGGTCGATCCGGCCGGAAATCGTGATGCAGCCGGTTTTCGCCAGTTCCTCGTTCATCTGCCGGATGAGCTTATAGGCGTAGGGTACGGACACCCCCAGCTCTTCGGCCACTTCGCCCACACGCATAAAAATCTGATTTGCCATGGTAAATCCCTTCCTTTCTTCGTTGTTGGTGACTGCTGCCTGCAAGAGTTGTGTTTCATAAATGCCTCCTTGCTTATGTCCGCCACTTTTTCTCGGTTTCGCAACCAAAAATCTGACGGGCCATTTGATTTGTTATATCATCTAAGCTTATCCGCTTAGTATTCTTATAATACTATACATATAAGCTTAGTTCAAGTCTTTTAGAAGAAATATTGTTAAATAAATTTGCTTAGATTATCTTGACAAAACTAAGCAAATATGCTATGTTTCATATAAGAACAACCATAGATGGGAGCTGGATGTATGGCGATTGGCGAACGGATTCACTTTTTCCGTCTCCTACGGGGGATGACACAGAAATATCTCGGTATGGCGCTGGGCTTCCCGGAGAAGTCCGCTGATGTGCGCCTGGCACAGTACGAAACAGGATCAAGAACCCCTAAGGCAGACCTGACTGCTGCCCTGGCCCAGGTACTGGATGTCTCTCCCCACGCCCTTTCTGTCCCGGACATCGACTCCTATGTGGGGCTCATGCATACCCTGTTTACCCTGGAGGACAACTACGGTCTGAAGATCACGGAGCAGGATGGTGAGCTTGCCTTGCAGGTAGATTTCCGCAAAAACGAGGATGCTGCCCGGCTGCATGAAATGCTCTGGGCCTGGCGGGAACAGGCAGCCAAACTAGAGGCCGGTGAGATCTCCCAGGAGGAGTACGACCGCTGGCGTTACCACTACCCGGAGTACGACAGCAGCCAGATCCACGCCAAGGTTCCGCCGGAGGGTCTGATCTGAACCTCTCACTTGTAGGCCACGGGAGAGACCGTTTGTTGCGTAAAATCAGAAAATTCAGATAAATGAGAGCAAAATAAAAAAGGTCTAACTGATCAGCAAAAATCAGTTAGACCTTTTACTTATGAATAAAAAGATGAGGATTTTCAGGCTACTCGCAAGCCACCCGATTTTTCTTTTCAAACTCAATAAATCGGGATTTGACGAGTGCTATCAATCTGCTATCAAATGGGGATTTTGAAAATCAAAAAGTCAGTGTTTTCAAGGGTTTGCGGGCCCTCATATCCACTTTTTGCTTATTCCCACTCGCTCCTGTCAGAAATTTTCTAAACAGATTTGCTTATGGGATTTAGTTCAGGGTATTGGCATTATTTTCATTATTCAGATAGTAGGGGCTATCTGATTTTTTGTTGCCATGGTGTTGCCACGAGAACATCTATATTATATCGATTCTCCAAGTCCAAATCAAGCCCGTTCCTTGCGCTTGTCTATATATCCATATATCAACTTCGAAAGAGCTTTTATGGACTTACATAAATCTTTTGATGTATCATTGCTGTCAAGCAATTGAGATGAGGCGTGTGAAAGTGGGTTGGCATTTCTTAATTTGTGAGCATTCTCGATAACAGTTTTGCTATCGTCAACGCCAGTGTAAAACCTTATAAGCATTCCTTCCCTGTAAAACATATTGTAATTAGGCTTTTTAAGACTTGGATCATTTCCGGCTGCAAAATCTAAATCCGCTGTTACTCGATCAAAATAGTTTTTGTAATAAGCAAAAGCAGCCATATAGCAAAACTTCTCCATGAAAAAGTTCCGATTGACCCGCCCGGAGATGGTCAGATAGCCCTTGTCCCGGAGTTCGGCATTGAGCTTGTGGATTACCTTGTAGGCGTGGGACTTGGAGATGCCCAGCTCCTGGGCCACTTCCTCCACACGCATAAAGTTTTGTGCCTGCATTGAAAATACCTTCCTTTCCTCATTGATGGCTGCTGCGGCTGGATATTGTGTTCCATAAATGCCTCCTCACTTTCGTCCGCCACTTTTTTCCCGGATGTATAACCGGGAATTGCGGCAGTTCTTTTTTATTTATTGAATCTAAGCTATTATGCTTAGTCTATTGTCATTATACTAAGCAAAATAGCTTGTGTCAATCAGAGTACGCAAAATAAATTAAATGAAATTGTTTAGGATTCTCTTGACTTTACTAAGCATTTCTGCTACGCTTTTCGTAAGGACAACCAACGATTGGAGTGGCTGATATGGCGATTGGCGAACGGATTCACTTTTTCCGTCTCCTACGGGGGATGACACAGAAATATCTCGGTATGGCGCTGGGCTTCCCGGAGAAGTCCGCTGATGTGCGCCTGGCACAGTACGAAACAGGAGCAAGAACCCCTAAGGCGGACCTTACCGCCGCCTTAGCCCAGGTACTGGATGTCTCGCCCCATGCCCTCTCCGTCCCGGATATAGACTCCTATGTAGGGCTCATGCACACCCTGTTTACCCTGGAGGACAACTATGGGCTCAAAATCAGCGAGACAGATGGAGAAGTCTGCCTGAAAGTTGATGTGCGGAAGAGCAAGGACGCCGCCCGGCTGCATGAGATGCTCTGTTCCTGGCAACAGGCCGCTGCCATGCTGGAGGCGGGCAAAATCTCCAAAGAGGATTACGACAAGTGGCGCTACCACTATCCGGAGTTCGACAAGGACCAAGCCTATACGAAAGTGCCCTCGCAGGAACTCAGCAATATACTTGTTGATGTATTTTCTGATGAGAGAGGAGAGCATCCTAATGAAAAAAACTGATATTTTTTGGCAAACATATTTAAATCTTGAAAAAGAAGCAATCGAAGTATCTAAATATATTTTCTTTACTGATGAAGTACTGGTAAATAGTAAGGGCAAACTTGTTACACAGTCATGCAATTCTCAATTGGAAGTGTTTTCTCCTCATATCTCAGATTTATTAGTTCGTTGTTGCGTTCAAATTGAAGCACTATCTAAAGAGTTATATTTTGATAATGGTGGTACGAAGCCAAGAGGAGACACCAGTATCCTTTTTGACGAAGATTGCTTAAAGTTGATCGATATAAAGTGGCAAACTCATAACAAAGAAGTGCTTATTGTTGCTCCATTCTTCAATTTTACCAAGGACGAAAATAGGATACTTAAACCATTAAAGGAAGCTCACAAGAGACAAGGAACATATTGGGAAAGAGCTTATCAAGCTGTTAAACACGATAGGTATTCCTCTTTACAAAAGGGCAATATTAAAGCTTTTATTCACGCTTTAGCTGCCCTCTATTTGCTAAATATTTATTATCGGAATGATTCATGGGTAACTAAATATCAAGAAATATCCAAACAAGATTACAGCATGGGGTCAGCAATTTTCTCTGTAAAAGCTCCTGTGGCAGACCAACCATGGTACGGCAATATGCCAACACTTTCTGAAAGTCCTTTTGTCGTTACATACAATGATAAAGATTATCAACGCATTGAAGCAATCCAACAAAAGGAAAGCCAAGCGCTTAGTGATTATTGGTCGAAGCAACCAGAACTTCATGAGCAAGCTTTTTTAACACAACTGCGAGCAGCTCTTGATAGGGAAAAGAGTGATCCGAAGCAAAGAGTGATGCATATTTGGGAATTGGCTAAATATCGACTTAATAAAAAAATTCCAGCAACACTCCCTTTTGAAGAAAAAAAATTGCTCCTAATAAATAGTGAAGAATGGAATGGTAGAATATATCAACAGAATGAGCATATGTCAGAAAACGAGCTTACCGAAGATAATATTCAAAAGGCCATAGACTCTGTTGCCACCTGTTGGGGTATGGAATTAACACGAAGATATCAAAAACTTGAATGGCTACCCATCGCTTTAGATAGCCAAATATGCAGAGTCTATATACCGTAAAAGATACTACAAACAAAAAGAGAGCTAACTGACTAATCAAAATCAGTTAGCTCTCTTTTTATGAATAATGAAAAAGTGTTGCCAAATCGTTGCCACAGAGGGCGTTAACCCCTCAAAAAGCCAGCAAAATCAAGCTTTTCCGGGCTTCTGAAATCATTCCCACTCTATTGTAGCCGGCGGCTTACTCGTAATATCATACACCACACGATTCACATGCTGAACCTCATTGACAATTCGGTGAGAAACCTTCTCAAGAACGTCATACGGGATTCGAGCCCAATCCACCGTCATGAAATCTGCAGTGGTGACGCCGCGCAGGGCAACCGTGTAGTCATAGGTGCGGCCATCTCCCATCACACCGACGGAACGCACGCCTGTGAGGACAGCAAAGTACTGGCTGATGGAACGCTCGAGGCCTGCGGAAGCAACCTCCTCACGGAAGATAGCGTCCGCCTCACGAACAATCTCAAGCTTTTCCTCATCGATTGCTCCAAGGACGCGGATGGCAAGACCGGGGCCCGGGAAGGGCTGACGCCAAACCATCGGACTCGGGATACCGAGCTCAATGCCGACGCGGCGTACCTCGTCCTTAAACAGATCACGCAGAGGCTCAATAATTCCTTCAAAGCCTACATCCTTCGGCAGACCACCGACATTGTGATGGCTCTTAATCACGGCAGCCTCTCCCGTACCACTCTCGACCACATCGGGATAGATCGTGCCCTGGCAGAGGAACTCTATCTTTCCGAGCTTCGAAGACTCCTCCTCAAAGACACGGATAAATTCCTCGCCGATGATTTTGCGCTTACGCTCCGGATCGCTGACCCCCGCCAGACGCTGCAGGAAACGATCCTTTGCGTTCACGCGAATCAAATTCATATCGAACTGACGGCGGAAGACCCGCTCCACATCGTCGCCCTCATTCTTACGCAGCAGACCATGGTCAACAAAAATACATACAAGATTTTTGCCAATCGCCTTATGCATCAATACTGCGGCCACAGAGGAGTCCACGCCGCCGGAAAGGGCGCAGAGGACCTTCTTCTCCCCTACCTTCTCACGAATTGCACGGATCGTTTCCGCCGCAAAAGCATCCATTCGCCAATCGCCCGAACAACCGCACACATCATAGAGAAAACGGCGCAGCATATCTCCGCCACAAACAGTGTGTTCCACCTCGGGGTGGAACTGGAATGCATAGAGTTTTCTCTCTGCACACTCCATGGCGGCAGTCGGGCAGTCATCGCTGACCGCTGTCACACGGAAGCCCTGCGGAACCTCCGCAATGTAATCCGTATGGCTCATCCAACAGACAGATGTCTCATCCAAGCCGTCAAAAAGCACGCTCTTCTCAAAGCGAACCGGCGTCTTGCCATACTCGCGAATCTCGCTCGGACAGACTTTGCCGCCCAGACTGTACGCCATGAGCTGTGCGCCATAACAGATGCCCAGTACAGGGATACCGAGAGCAAAAATATCTTTATCACAGACCGGAGCATTCTCTCCGTAAACGGAGTTTGGACCGCCTGAGAAAATTACACCGCGATATCCTGCTGCCTGAATCTCCGCCGCTGGCATGCGGTAAGGCTTGATTTCGCAGTACACGTTCAGGTCACGGACACGGCGGGCGATCAACTGGCTGTACTGACCGCCGAAATCCAGAATCAGAACCGCTTCGTTTTTCATCATATTCCTCCGATTGCTTGAATTCCTGTATGCCACGGAGAGGTCATTCCACCGTGACGGATTTTGCCAGGTTACGGGGCTTATCAATGTCGCAGCCCTTTATCGACGAAACGTAGTAGGCAAACAGCTGCAGCGGGATAACGGAAAGCGAGGGAAGCATCATCGGACATGCATCCGGGATATAGAAAACGCAGTCTACTTCCTTCTCAATTTGCCGCTGCAGCGAGGTCGTCACGCCGAGCACAACGGCACCGCGCGTTTTGACCTCCCGGACATTGCTCATCATCTTGTCAAAAAGCGTCCTTTGCGTGGCAAGAGCAACCACAAGAGTGCCATCCTCCACCAGGCTGATCGTGCCGTGCTTAAGCTCTCCGGCCGCGTAAGCGTCCGAGTGGATATATGAGATCTCCTTGAGCTTGAGAGAACCTTCCAGCGACATGGCATAATCCAGATTACGCCCAATAAAGAAAACGTCACGGACATTGAAAAACTTGGAAGCAAGATACTGAATGTTGGCACGGTTTTTCAGGATTGCATCCATTTTGTCCGGCAGTGCCTCCAGCTCCGCAATGTAGTCCTCATACTGCCGCGGCGTCAGCTTTCCAAGCAAATCCGCCAGATAAATCGTCAGCAAATAGACCACGGCCAGCTGTGTGCTGTACGCCTTCGTGGTCGCAACGGCAATTTCCGGACCCGCCCAGGTATAAATGACGTCGTCCGATTCGTTTGCAATCGTGCTGCCCACCACATTGACAATCGCAAGCGTATATGCTCCCAGACGCTTGGCCTCGCGCAGAGCGGCAAGCGTATCAGCCGTCTCTCCGGATTGGCTGATCACGAGAACGAGCGTATCGGGGCCAAGAATCGGCTGACGGTAGCGGAATTCAGAAGCCACATCCACCTCCACGGGGATGCGCACATTCTGCTCGAGCACATACTTGGCCACCACACCCACATGATAAGCCGAGCCGCAGGCCACGACATAAATCTTCCGGAACGCACGAAGCTGTTCCGCTGTCAGTGAGATCTCATCAAAAACCACGCGGCCGCCGCGCAGACGCGGCGAAATGGTATCGCGGACCGCCTTGGGCTGCTCCATGATTTCTTTTGCCATAAAGTGTTCATAGCCGCCCTTTTCCGCAGCGGAAACATCCCAGTCAATATGGCAGACCTGCTTTTCAACCGGCTCTCTATCCATGTTCAGAACCTGGACGGAATCCTTCTTCAGAATGACAATCTCATTGTCGTTCAGACGATAGATATCACGTGTACGGCTGAGAATGGCAGGAACATCGGAGGCAATGAAGTTCTCCCCTTTTCCCAGTCCTACGATCAGCGGGCTGTCCTTACGGACAGCAACAATCTGATCCGGAGCGTCCTCACACAGGACGCCGAGCGCGTAGGACCCCTCCACCCGGCGAAGTACCTGTATAACGGCCTCAATGATGTCGCCCTTGTAATAATACTCCAGAAGCTGCGCCACCACCTCCGTATCTGTTTCAGACACAAAGGTAACGCCCTTGCGCATCAGCTTTTCCTTAAGTTCAAGATAATTCTCAATGATGCCGTTATGCACCACAGCAAACTTGCCGGAATCACTCACCTGCGGATGAGAATTGATATCGGACGGCGCTCCGTGCGTCGCCCATCTGGTATGGCCGATGCCAATAACGCCCGGGATCAGCGCTCCGTCCTGAGTCAGTTCGCGCAGCACCTGAAGCCGTCCCTTCGCTTTCGCCACATGGATTGATTCGCCGTCATAAATCGCCATTCCGGCAGAATCATAACCGCGATATTCCAGCTTCTCGAGCCCGCTCAGCAAAACGGGCGCTGCCTGTACCTCTCCAGCATATCCTACAATACCACACATAACTCTCTGGCTCCTTCCTGGAACTGCTGCTCTCAGCGGTAAATGATATCCTCACGGGCCGGGCCGTTTGAGACCATCGTCACGGGGACGCCGATCTCCTGCTCAGCAAATTCGATATAGCGGCGGGTGTTCTCCGGCAGATCCTCATAGCGGCGGATTCCACGGATATCACACTTCCAGCCGGGCATGGTCTTGAGAACAGGCTTGCAGCGCTTGAGGTCGCAGGTCGGCGGGAAATAGTCGATCTTCTTGCCGTCCAGCTCATAAGCAACGCAAACCGGGATCTCGTCAAGATAGCCCAGAGCGTCCAGCACTGTCATAGCAACCGCTGTCGTCCCCTGAAGGGCGCAGCCATAACGGGTCGCAACAAGATCCAACCAACCCATGCGGCGCGGGCGTCCCGTTGTAGCGCCGTACTCTCCTCCGTCTCCGCCGCGGCGGCGCAGCTCATCGGCTTCTTCACCGAAGATTTCACTGACAAACTCACCCGCTCCCACCGCACTCGAATACGCTTTGACGACTGTGATGATCTCCTTGATCTCATACGGCGGAAGACCGGCGCCGACAGCGCCGTAGCCGGCAAGCGTGGAGCTCGAGGTCACCATCGGATAAATACCGAAATCGGGATCCTTGAGCGAGCCAAGCTGTCCCTCGAGGAGAATGTTCTTCCCCTCCTTCACAGCCTGATGCAAAATGGAGAACGTATCCGCCGCATAAGGCTCCAGCATCTCCTTGTACTCCATCAGCTTTTCAAACACATCATCAGCCTTAAGGGGCGGCTGGTGATAAAGATGCTCAAGCAGCGTATTTTTGATAGGCAGAATACGCTCAATGCGATCGCGCAGCGTCGCCTCATCCTCAAACAGTTCGCTGACCTGAAAACCGATTTTGGCAAACTTATCGGAATAGAACGGTGCAATACCGGAACGAGTGGAGCCAAACGACTTGGAGGAAAGCCGAGACTCCTCAAGAGTATCGAGAGCCACATGATACGGCATGACAACCTGCGCACGGTTGCTGACCACAATGTTCGGCTTGGGAACACCGCTGTCCTCAAGAGATTTGAGTTCCGCAACCAGCTTTTCCGGACTCAGTGCCACGCCATTGCCGATAATATTGAGGATATGGCCGTGAAACACACCGGAGGGAAGCTGATGCAGGGCGAACTTGCCATAGGGATTGATGATGGTATGACCCGCGTTGCTGCCGCCCTGATAACGGATGACAATATCGGACTGAGCTGCCTTGACGTCTGTGATTTTGCCTTTTCCTTCGTCGCCCCAATTGGCGCCTACAATTGCTGTTACCATACTGAAAGCACCTGATTCCTTTCAAATTATGTCGGCCGCGGTGTGCCTGTGCCTGTCCGCGGCAAAAACAAACCGGACGGAAAACGTGGGCCGCCTTACGGAGGCCCGTTTCGCGCCCGCCCGGCACGGCTTACACGTTGATTTCCGGTTTCTCCTCAGGCAGCTCCTCGTACCGGGCGAGGACAGGCTGCACCACCTCCGAGAGAAAGTCTGCCGTCTGCATCGGAGCGCAGCCCACATAGCGGGAAGGCTCCATCATCGCCTCAAGCTCGGGAAGCGTTACGCCAAACACAGGATCGCCCGCAATGCGCTCGAGCAGATCGTTTTCTCCGCCCTCCTCCTTAACGACGCGGGAAGCCGCCATGGAATGAACGCGGATACGCTCATGAAGCTGCTGGCGATCGCCGCCGCGCTTGACAGCGTCCATCATGATGTTCTCCGTCGCCATAAAAGGCAGTTCACGGCGCAGACGCTGCTCCATGACCTTCGGATACACAACGAGACCGTCGGTCACATTGCAGTAGAGATTGAGAATCGCGTCGACGGCAAGGAATGCCTCCGGTACGCTGATCCGCTTGTTGGCGGAATCGTCGAGCGTTCTCTCAAACCACTGCGTCGAAGCCGTCAGGGCCGGATTGAGGCTGTCTGCAATCACGTAGCGCGCAAGAGACGCCATACGCTCCGTACGCATCGGATTCCTCTTGTAGGCCATCGCGGAAGAACCGATCTGATTCTTCTCAAACGGCTCCTCAACCTCCTTGAGGTGCTGCAGGAGACGGATATCATTCGAGAACTTTGCCGCGCTTTGGGCAATACCGCTGAGCACAGAGAGGATCTGGCTGTCCAGCTTTCTCGAATACGTCTGCCCGGAAACGGCAAAGCAGGCCGTGTATCCCATCTTTTCCGCAATTCTGCGGTCAAGCTCGCGCACCTTCGCATAGTCTCCGTCAAACAGCTCCAGGAAGCTCGCCTGCGTACCGGTCGTTCCCTTTGAGCCGAGAAGCTTGGCTTTGGAAAGCTGATATTCGACGTCCTCCAAGTCCATGAGCAGATCCTGAATCCAGAGCGTGGCGCGTTTGCCCACCGTCGTCGGCTGAGCCGGCTGGAAGTGCGTAAAGGCCAGCGTCGGCTGGTTTTTGTGCTGCTCCGCAAAGCGCGCCAAAGCGCGGATCACAAGAACAAGCTTTTTCTGCACAAGGCGCAGCGCTTCGGTCATGATAATAACATCCGTGTTATCTCCCACGTAGCAGGAAGTTGCGCCAAGATGAATAATCGGCTTTGCCTTGGGACACTGCACACCGTAAGCATACACGTGTGACATTACATCATGGCGGACCTCTTTTTCGCGAGCCTGGGCCACTCCGTAGTTAATATCATCCTGATGGGCAATCAGCTCGTCGATCTGCTCCTGCGTAACCGGCAAACCAAGCTCATGCTCCGCCTGAGCCAGGGCAATCCACAGCCGGCGCCATGTGCGGAACTTTTTTTCCGCCGAGAAAAGATACTTCATTTCCTCGTCGGCATAACGGGAAGACAGCGGGGATTCGTAATTCGTATTCATTCCATCTCACGCTCCATTAAATGATAATCTCAAAAATTATGCTTTCTATTCCGGCTGACAGCTGGATTTTACATCAATCCATCGTAAAGCCGAAGATTTTGTCCTGAATCACGACCTCTGCCAAAAAAGAAAAATTGTCCTCGATGCAGCCGCACTGCTGCACGCATCGCCGACAATTTTCTTTTCCGTCAGGGCTTCTTTCCCCCACCGGAGAAAGGACCGCAGACCTCTATTCTGTTATTCCGGGGAACTTCACGGAAAAAATAGCGCAGGAAAAGAGAAAAATGTGCGGGAATTCCCTGAACGCGCAGCACAGTACCGCTCATGCAGCTGTTTTCTCTTCTCTCCGGCAATTTTCTCATCCCCTTTCCAAATGGACCGCGTCACACACGGATCTCTCCGTCGAAAACGAATTCCGCCGGACCGCGCATCAATACATGCCCGTCCTCTTCCTGCCAGCGAATTGCCAAATCCCCGCCGCGCAGATGAACGGTCGCACTTCGCCCAGCCTTTCCGCAAAGACTGGCCGCGACGAGCGTCGCACACGCACCGGTTCCGCAAGCCCAAGTCTCTCCGGAACCTCGCTCCCACACGCGCATTTTCAGTTCGCTTTCTGAAAGGACCTGTACAAACTCTGTGTTGACCCCTTCCGGAAAGAGAGGATTCCACTCAAAGCGCGGACCAATCTCCTGCAGAGCAAGCGCATCCACGTCATCTACAAAAACAACGCAATGCGGATTTCCCATGGAAACACAGGTCAGCGCATAGTTCTCGCCGCCAATCTCCGTCGGGAGCGAAACAATACGCTCCCCCGGCAGCCGCACCGGAATACGGGAAGGTTCGAGAATCGGCTCGCCCATATCCACTTCAATGGAACGAACAAGGCCGCCCTCTACCTCCAAACGGAGCGTCTTGACACCGCTGAGTGTATCGATCCGCAGCGTTTCCTTTTTGGCAATGCCGCGTTCATAAACGTAACGGCCGACACAGCGGATTCCGTTCCCGCACATCATGGCGCGGGAACCGTCCGCGTTGTACAGATCCATCATGGCGTCCCCGTTTTCTGTGGGACGGATCAGGATCAACCCATCCGAGCCGATTCCGAAATGACGGTCGCTCAGCCTTCGGGACAGCGCGGCAGGATCAGAGGGAATCGGTTCTTCAAAACAATTAACATAAATATAATCATTGCCGATGCCATGCATCTTTGTGAACTTCAAGGGAGCCTCTTCCCCTTCCCTTAAAACTTACTCAGATAACGATCAATTTCCCACTGGGAAACGCGAGTGGAGTATTCATCCCACTCGAGCTTCTTGGCCTCGGTATACTTGAAATAGGCATGGTCTCCCAGAACCTGACGGATAAACGGATCCGCTTTCATATCGTTGACCGCCTCGATCAGAGTAGAGGGCAGATTCTGAATGCCCTGCGCCAGACGCTCCTCCTCCGTCATGTTGTAAATGTTGGCGGAAACCGGCTCCGGCGGAGTCATATCATTGCGAATTCCCTCCAGACCGGCGGCAAGCAGCACTGCCAGCTCAAGATAGGGATTGCAGGCCGGATCGGGAGAACGGAGCTCCACACGCGTTCCCATGCCTCGGGTAGCGGGAACGCGCACCAGCGCGCTGCGGTTGCTCGCCGTCCACGCAATATAGCACGGAGCCTCATAACCGGGAACCAGGCGCTTATAGGAATTCACCAGCGGATTGGTCAAAGCGCTCATACCGCGGATGTGAGCCAGAATACCGGCGATAAAATTATAGGCAATCCGGCTCAGCCCTGTGGGGGAATCCGGATCGTGGAACGCGTTCTTTCCGTTCGAGAACAGGCTCATGTTCGTGTGCATACCGGAACCTGCCTGACCGAAAAGCGGCTTCGGCATAAAGGTCGCACACAGTCCGTGGGAATCAGCGGCGGATTTCACCACCATTTTAAATGTCAGAATGTTGTCGGCCGCACTGAGCGCATCGCTGTACTTGAAATCAATCTCGTGCTGGGCGACGGCGCACTCATGGTGGGAGGCCTCGATCTCAAAGCCCATTTCCTCAAGCGTCAGGCAGATCTCACGGCGGCAGCTCTCACCGAGATCGGAGGGACCCATATCGAAATAACCGGCGGTGTCGTGCGTTACTGTCGTGGGGTGGCCATGCTCATCGGTATTAAAAAGGAAAAACTCGCACTCCGGTCCGACATTGAAGGTGTATCCCATGTCGGCGGCCTCCTGCAGTGTCTTGCGCAGGATATAACGCGGATCTCCCTCAAAAGGCTCCCCGTTTTTCTTGTACACATCGCAGATCAGACGGGCAATCTTTCCGTGCTGCGTATGCCACGGAAGAAGGCAGAAGGTATCCAGATCCGGGCGCAGATACATATCCGATTCCTCGATGCGCACAAATCCCTCGATGGAAGAGCCGTCGAACATACACTCGTTATCCAAAGCCTTCTTGGCCTGACTTCTTGTGATGGCGACGTTTTTGAGCGTACCAAAAATATCGGTGAACTGCAAACGGATAAATTTCACATCATTTTCTTCCAGAATGCGAAGGATGTCTTCCTTGGTGTACTTGGCCATTTCGCTTACGCCCTCCTAAAAAAGAAAATAACAAGGGGTCGAACTGTCTCGGAAGCCTCCTTGTTAAGCCAGCAGCGCACATCCAATATGCGTTTCCATTCTATTATATTTTTATATTTGTGTCAATGATTTTCGGGGGTGGGGACCGGATTTAGATTTGTGCACAAAAAATGGGGCGACTGAATCAAAAAACGTTTTATTGCAGTTGTTTTGCAATAAAAAAAATACTTCCTGCAAATTACAAGATAAAATTCAACTTTTTCGCTCCCAAATATTGATAAATGAATATTTATGTGCTAAACTTGTAGCATAAATTCAGATGGAACGCTGCTGCGCCAGAGTTCTGTTTATAGGAGGTAAAGCGACCATGTCCTATGTAAGCGAACAGTTGGAAAAGGTAATCAAGAAGAATCCGGGCGAGCCTGAGTTCCATCAGGCTGTCACCGAGGTTCTCCGCTCCCTTGAGGTTGTGATTGAGAAGAATCCGCAGTACCAGAAGGAGGGACTTCTGGAGCGTCTCCTGGAGCCGGAGCGTCAGATCATGTTCCGTGTACCGTGGATTGACGATAACGGCAACGTACAGGTGAACCGCGGCTTCCGTGTGCAGTTCAACTCCGCCATCGGTCCTTACAAGGGCGGCCTGCGCTTCCATCCTTCTGTAAATCTGGGCATCATCAAATTCCTGGGCTTTGAGCAGATCTTCAAGAACTCCCTGACCGGCCTGCCCATTGGCGGCGGCAAAGGCGGCTCCGATTTTGACCCAAAGGGCAAGTCCGATCGTGAGGTCATGGCATTCTGCCAGAGCTTCATGACCGAGCTGTACCGCCACATCGGCCCCGACACCGACGTGCCGGCCGGCGATATCGGCGTGGGCGGCCGTGAGATCGGCTATCTCTTCGGCCAGTATAAGCGTATCCGCAACGCCTACGAGGGCGTGCTTACCGGCAAGGGCCTGACCTATGGCGGCTCCCTGGCCCGTAAGGAAGCTACCGGCTACGGCCTGCTGTATTTCACCGAGGCTATGATGAAGAAGAATGGCCTTGACCTGGCCGGCAAGACCGTCGCCATTTCCGGCGCCGGCAACGTTGCCATCTACGCCTGTGAGAAGGCTATGCAGCTGGGTGCGAAGGTGGTTACGATGAGCGACTCCACCGGCTGGATTTATGACGCTGAGGGCATTGATCTTGATGCCATCAAGGAGATCAAGGAAGTCAAGAGAGCCCGCCTGTCTGAGTACAAGAGCTATCGTCCGAACTCCGAGTACCATGAGGGCAAGGGAGTATGGACCGTTAAGTGCGACGTGGCTCTCCCCTGCGCCACCCAGAACGAGCTGCTGATCGACGATGCGAAGGCTCTTGTCGCCAACGGTGTTCTCGCCGTTGCGGAGGGCGCAAACATGCCCACCAGCATTGAGGCAACCGAATACCTGCAGAAGAACGGTGTGCTCTTTGCTCCCGGTAAGGCCAGCAACGCCGGCGGCGTTGCTACCTCTGCTCTCGAGATGAGCCAGAACAGCATGCGCCTGTCCTGGAGCTTCGAGGAAGTTGACCAGAAGCTGAAGGGCATTATGGTCAACATCTTCAATCAGGCCGACGCGGCTGCTGAGAAGTACGGCTTCCCGAAGAACTACGTGGTCGGCGCAAACATTGCCGGCTTCCTGAAGGTTGCCGATTCCATGATCGCTGAGGGCGCCATCTAAAAAACGTTTTCCGCTTCATCAGATAGGATGCATCAAGGGGTTGCTGCAAAATAGCCCCGCAAAAACATGCACAAAGATCGGTCCCCGAGAAAAGCAGAACGCTTCTCTCGAGGGCCGATTTTCATTGCCTGCTTAAATTTCTTGTGCAGATTGCTTTTGCGTTTTCATTCTGCAACAGCCCCTGGTTTTTGCAAATTATAGACTACTTTCCCCTTCCTCCTGGCCAAATCGGCAAAAGACGCCGCTCCACCCCAACTATGCTCAATAGATGTGATTACATCATCTGCTTTGCTAAGCATCCATCGATTCCTCCATGAAATTGCATATCGTCTGGGAACCTTCTCCAAACCTTCCGGATAAACGGAGTTCCATATTGATCAAAACTCCCCTGTGTTCCGATATAAAATACTTTCACACCTTTCTTCTCAATCAATTCCACAAGCATTTTTTGATTGGCTCGTACAGACAAGTCGGACAATCACGATGACAAAAAAGTACACGCCTGCATTCCGTCCTCCTCTTTTGTTGACCAATATAGAGGTCAACATTTGCTTTCAGTACAGCATACGATCCATACACTTGCAACCAATACTGGTCAATGCTATCTGAAAGGAAGTTCTTATGGAACAGAAAATACGGCGGGATCGGAATATGGGAGAAAATCTGCGCAGGCTTCGACTGCAGAGCAAGCTGTCGCAGGAAAAGCTGTGCGCAAAATTACAATTATTTGGCTGTGATATTGGCAGAACAACCTATGCGAAATACGAAAGCGGTGAACTGGATATCCGTGCCAGTGTGCTCATCGCGCTGCATAGGATCTACAGCTGCTCCTACAACGAGTTCTTCGCGGGATTGGAGAAGAGCGAAGAAGAATGAATGTCCTTCTCTCCGAGGACGCAGCGCGGGCCGCGCGGCAAGCGGGTTTTGCGGGGCGAAGCCGAAAGCAAAGCCCGCATCCTTTTGATCCGTGCCCGGCAGCCGGAGGCTGCGTGCGCGAATTGCATCCAGGCTCAGCCTGGGGCTGCGTACGCGAATTGCGTCCAGGCTCAGCCTGGGGCTGCGTGCGCGAATTACATCCAGGCTCAGCCTGGGGTGACTAAGTTACTTTACAAGAAGGGAAAAATCGGGTAGGATAAAGTATACAGAGAAAGGGACAAGAAGCTTGTCCCAAGAAACGATGGAAAGGAAATACCGCATATGGGATTTGACATCAACGTCGGCGTTCCCGCACTCACCGTTTTTTTGCAGGGCATTCTGAGCTTCTTCTCTCCCTGCGTGCTCCCTCTTGTACCGCTGTATGTAAGCTACCTTGCAGGCGGCACGCGCTCTGTCGACGAGTCCGGGGCTGTGCGCTATCGAAGGAAAACCGTCTTTCTCAATACGCTGTTCTTTGTGCTCGGCATCAGTTTCACCTTTTTCCTGCTCGGTCTCGGCTTTACCGCTGTGGGGCGCTTCTTCAGCGGCAATCAGCGCCTGTTTGCCACCATTGGCGGTGTAATTGTCATTCTGTTCGGCCTTCTGCAGCTCGGCGTCTTCCAGTCAAAGGCGCTCAGCCAGGAGCAAAGACTCCCGCTCAACCTCGGCAAGCTTGCCATGAACCCGCTGACCGCTCTGCTGCTCGGCTTTACGTTCAGCTTCGCCTGGACCCCGTGCGTCGGCCCCGCGCTGGCCTCAGTGCTTATCATGGCCTCGTCGGCCTCCTCGGCGGGAGCGGGCTTTCTGCTCATTGGCGTGTATACGCTCGGATTTGTCATCCCCTTCCTTGCCGTCGGCCTGTTCACTGGAACCGTGCTGGACTTCTTCCGAAAGCACCGGAAGGTCGTGGCTTACACTGCCAAAATCGGCGGCGTACTGATGATTCTCATGGGCGTGATGATGATCACCGGCTGGATGAACAGTCTCACCGGTTACTTGTCCAGCTTCGGCGGCGCGGCGGGCGGCGGAACCGCAGTCTCCTCCTCCGCCGAAACCTCCTCTGAGGAGAACAATCCCACAGGAAGCGCAGCAGAGAGCGATGTGCAGACAGACGAATCGCAGGCGGAAAACGCGGCCTCCGACACCGCTTCCGAAACGGGGAACGCCGCGGACAGTTCCGACAATACGGATAGCTCGTCCGACAGTGAAGAAAGCAACGCCATTCCCGCTCCTGACGTTGACGTGGTGGATCAATACGGCGTCACGCACAACCTTCGTGATTACGAGGGAAAAGTGATTTTCCTCAACTTCTGGACCACGTGGTGCGGCTACTGCAAACAGGAAATGCCCGATATCGAGGCGCTGTATCAGGAATACGGCCTCAACGAGAATGAAGTCGTGATTCTCGGCATTGCCAATCCTGCCTCCGACAAGGCCTCCTCCAGCGCGGATAACGAAGATGCCGCCGGGATCACCTCTTTCCTGGAGGAAAATGGCTACACCTATCCTGTCCTCATGGACGAAACCGGCGAACTGTTCCGCTACTTCTATATCAATTCCTTCCCCACCACTTTCCTCATCGACAAAAACGGCGATATCCTCGGTTATATTCCCGGAGCCGTCAGCAAGAGCGTCATGCAGGATGTGATTCAGCAGACGCTTGAGGCATCGTGAATACCATCCCCCGCTTTCCTTCTTCACTTCGGGAAGCGGGGGATTTTTTATTTTCCCCCTTGACAAAAGACTCGATCTGCAGTATTCTGGTCTTGCAGTTAGTTACATGAGTAATTAACCAAGTAACAAACCAACCAGCCAGTGCACGGCAAAGGAAGGGAGGCCGATCCATGAATTTTGACGGGGAGAAGCCTATTTATCTGCAGATTGCAGAGCAGATTGAGGACGCCATTCTGACGGAGGCTTTCCCGGAAGAAACGCAGATTCCGTCCACTACAGAAATTTCCGTCACATACAAGATGAACCCGGCTACGGCGCTCAAGGGGATTAATCTCCTCGTCGACGCGGGAACAGTCTACAAAAAACGGGGCCTCGGCATGTTTGTGGCCCGAGGAGCAAAAAAGAAGATTATGGAAAAGAGAAAGCAGGATTTCTACAACCGCTACATTGTATCACTTCTGGAAGAGGCGGGAAAGCTCGGCATCTCACGCCGGGAACTGGCCGCCATGCTGAGCGGAGAGGAGAACAACCATGAGCAGCAGGATTGACGCCGCCCCCATTGTAAACACCCCGGCGAGTAAGCTGACATACGAGAATGTCACGATGCGGTTCGGCGACGTGACCGCCCTCGATCATGTATCACTTTCCCTTAAACCAGGCCACATTTACGGGTTGCTTGGCCGGAACGGCGCGGGAAAGAGCACGCTTCTGAGCCTGACGGCGGGCTGGCGGCACGCGACGGAAGGCGACGTCCTTCTCGACGGAAAGTCCGTATGGGAAAACGCAAACGCCCTGCAGCAGATCGTCTGTATGAGCGACGGCAACCTTTTCCCTACGCTGCGCGTAAAGCAGGGCCTTCTGTGGTACTCTCGCTGCCGTCCCGGTTTTGACCTGGAACAGGCAATGCGCCTGTGTGAAAAATTCGAGCTCTCCTTGAAAGCGAAAATACACACTCTTTCAACCGGCTACGGCACGATTTTCAAGCTGATTGTCGCAATGGCCTCACAAGCCCCGTTCACGTTCTATGACGAACCGGTGCTGGGTCTCGACGCCAATCACCGCGACCTGTTCTACCGTGAGCTGATGGAGGATTTCGGGAACAATCCGCGCTGCGTTGTGATCTCGACGCACCTGATTGAGGAGTGCGCAAGTCTGCTGGACCACATTATCGTCATCAACAAGGGCAAGCTGATGCTGAACGAACCGGTGGAAGAAACGCTCGCGCGAGGATACGCCGTGAGCGGCCCGGCAGGCGCCGTGGACGCGTTCACCGCCGGAAAAAAGCTGTTTGGAACGCAAAGCCTCGGTGGCCTCAAGACAGCTTACGTGCAGGGCTCTCCGGGACAGGAACATCCCCCGGAAGGGGTCGAAATCGGCAAACTCGACCTGCAGCAGCTGTTCATCCAGCTGACAAACGACTGAAGCCGCGGAAAGGATGATAAGCATGTCAAATTCTGTCTGGAAAGGACCGTTTCGGTACCAATTGACCTACATGGGGAAATCGGCGGGGGTTATGGTTTCGATCGTCCTGTTGATACAAATCCTCTTCAGCGCGATCGCCGCCGCAGCAGAACCGGGCGAACCGATCTACAGCAACGCCCAGGAATCCTCGTCCATGATTTACTGCTTCGTACTCGGCTGCTGCATGTGGAAGGAAAGCTTCCATCTCTCGATGGCAACCGGTATTACGCGGCGGGGTATTTTCCTCGCCTCGCTCACAAGCCTGCTGACACTGTGCGTGGTTCTCGTGCCGGTGGAGCTTCTCATCAGCTTTATCGCCAATCAGTTCTTCAACGCGCCGACATTGTTCTTTCTGATTTATGGACAGTGGGAAAACGTCGCCTCCTCGTTCTCAAACCCGGGCTTCGTCGTACAAGGGGCGCTGGTACAGATCGCAGGCTCACTTGCTCTGGCCTATGCGGGTTACTTCCTCGGCGTCATCTTTTATGTCGTTCCGAAGTGGCTGCGCGTCGTTTTGGCCATTTTTATCCCCATTACGCTGTTTGCAGGAATTCCTTCGCTGATCCTTGTTCTCCCGCACCCTCTGATTGAAGAGCTTTTGAACGCGTTCCTTCTGTTTTTCCGTGTGCCGGGAAATCTGACGCTCGTTTTCTTCGCCGCAGCCGTCCTCTTTGCCCTGCTGGCATGGATCCCCGCGCATCGGGCTGCTCTGATGCGCAACCCGCAGCCCTCCACCGCGACCAGCGGCTGATCGAATGTTTTCGATGCCATCCGCCTGAAGAGTAAAAATGCCGGAGCTTCTGAGGGCAATAAACCGCTGCAGCAAAAACAGACAGTAACCAAAGACCCCCTGATGCAGGAAATGTGATAGGTTCCCTCTATGAGAGACAGTGAAGCAAGCACCGTTAACCATAAAGGAAACATATCAAACAAACTGCATCAGGGGGGCTTTTCATGAAGGAACGGAACTACATACCTGTTCAAGCACTGCTGCCTGAGATCAAAGCCACGCCGTTTTTCGGGAAAAGGACGCGGTTCTCCTTTGCTGCATTCCGGCTGAAACGCGCGCCGTACTTTCTCTGCCGGAGAATCTCTCTTTCCCGTCGGGTTCCGGAATCAGAACGTGCACAGGAAGAAGAGAATGCGTTTCCACAAGGGCAGGTCACGAACGGTTGACTGGAAAAATGCAGTCAACAAGGCCTTCGCCTCCCTGCGCTCTTCCTCCGTAACACCGCTGCGGCTGAACTTCGCCTTTTCCGCAAGCTGGCGCAGCCGGGGATCCATCACAGCGCCAAAGCGAACCGCATACAAGGCACGCCGGTACATCAAGGTGACGGCACGGCTCGGCGGCAGCTGCCGAAACCGCTTTTCCCGCAGAGATCGGCGCAGTACGAAAAAGAGGATGACAAAACCGAAAGCCAACACAACACAGGCAATGACCAGCAGTACACGCCAGACGGCAGCCGATCCATGAGCGCTCTCCTCCACGCGGGACACGGGCGCAGAGCTTGCAGGATGCGAGGAAACAGCAGACTGAGAGGACACGCTCTCGTGCGATTCCTCCGGCTCGGACTCAGGCTCTGATTCCGGCTCAGAGGAAACGGCCTCGCTCTCCTCAGGTTCAAGAATCTGTTCGATTCCGCTTCCGGGAGTCGCCTCCACGGGCACCCATCCAAGGCCGGGGCAATACGCCTCCGCCCAGGCATGGGAACGGGTGTCCGGCACACTCACCCAACCATCCGGCCCGGCATCCGCGAGTTCTTCCGCGGACACCACGAAGCCCTCCACATAACGCGCCGGAATACCGAACGAGCGCAGCATCATCACAGCCGAGCTCGCAAAATGCACACAGTAGCCTTCATGGCTTTCGAACAGAAAATACTCCACAAAGTCCTCTCCGTCAGGCGTACGCGGCGCCGAAAGCGTATAGGCGCCGCTCTGGCTCACGGTATCCTCCACCCAGCGAATCAAATCTGTGAAGGTAAACTGCTCTCCTGTACTGTAGGTCTCAAGCAGCCGCCGGCGAAGCTCTTCCGGCACGTCAAGATAATTGTCGTACACAAAGGCCGAGTACGCCGTTTCCTGCTCCATCCAGGTACGAATCGGTTCCGGAAGAGAATCCAGCACTGTTTCCTCCAGAGGAGAAAGATAGTATTCCTTCACCATCTCCTGAGAGCCCTGTGAACCGTCGCCGGAATAGAGATAATACAGGGTGTCTTCAACGGTAATATGGAAATCGTCCCCCCACTCCGCTTTCTCCAGATACAGCTCCGACGCAATGCCGCGATGTCCCGGCATGGGGATTCGATCCGGATCCAGGCATGTCAGGCTGTATTCCGTGGGAACGGAAAAGAAATCACCGCGAAGGAACGCATCGTGGACGGGAGTAACCCCGGAAAGCGCAGACGCGTCTGTAGTGAGGAAATACGGGGTATAGACAATCCGCTTATCCCCGCCCACGTTACGGATCGTCACGGTAAGCTCCGGCGAAAAATCCTTTGCAAGATACCCTGACAAATTCAGCGGAAACACATCGTCCAGCTCTGCTTCCAGCCCGGCATACGACGTCTCCGGCAGCTGCTGCCAGCTTGTACCGTTATATACCGCGCCGGTAAAACCGCGCAGACGAAGCTCCGCCGCACGGCTGCTTTGCACCATCAGGACGTTCTGTCCTGAAAAGCGAGGACTCTCGCTCTCAAGCGCCGCCTGATCCCGGCTGCCGGAAAAGCGAAGCGCGCCGGACGCCCGCTGGGAGAATTCTTTTGCCGCCGTTTCGAGCGACACACGGAAGTCATCCACACTCTCCGGACGTCGGTAGGTTTCAGGCGAAACCGCCAGGCTGAGAGAAAAAATTACGCTTGCCGTGAGCACAAGAGGCAGCAGCGATGCTCCCGGCAACTGGTAACTGCCGCGCGAAAACCTGCTTTGTCCCACCCGCTTGTGCACTTTGGGAGAGAAAAAGGCCATGGAAGACCAAAACAGCAAAAGGAACGCCACGGCTCCGGGAGCCGGCGTGATGGTAAAAAGAAGAGCCGAAAAAACAAAAGGAAAGGTAAAAAGAAAAGAGAGAAAAAAGCTCTTGCGCCGAATCACCGCCCACGAGAGCGCTCCGGCCACCGGAACCGCGCAGGCCCCCACAAACATTGTGGCGCAGCGCATCTCTTCCGAAGCGTTCAATTCCTCCGTGAGAAACGTAGGAAACTCAAACGGCGAATTCTCGCTATAGGCCTTCGTGATACAGTTGACGGTGAGCAGAAACCCCTGGACAATCTCTGCCTGAAAGCGCCATAAAAACAGGCATAACGCGGCGGAAAGCACAAACAGAAGAATATCCGCAAAATGCAGGCGGTGTCCCAGTGTCAAAAGAAGACACAGAATCGCAGCCCAGCCCGCCAGCACCGGCAGAGAAACCGGCAAGGCAAAGCAGCTGGAAAATCCCCAAATCGTACCGAACAATCCCATCAGGAACAGCAAACCCGCAATCGCAATTCCTGCCTCTCCGGCTTTTCCCGTGTGAAACTCCGGCTGCCGCAGAAACAGGGCGGACTGTACTTCCTTTTTCTTCGTTTGTTTCATCGCTTACAGCTCCACCTCCGCCAGACAGGCCTCCACACGCTCCGGCAGGACAGGAATCACCACGCCGCCCTCTGCCTCTCCGGGCGTCTGTGCGCCGCAGAGCAGCACCGTAAAGCGCTCCGCCGTCTTCTCCTCAAGCAGGCCGGACAAACTCTCCGGGGAAAAGAACGGCGTGATGCAGACAAGATGCGCACACTTCCAGCGCTCCTGACCCCGAAGCTGCTCAAGAGCCGAAATCCCGCCGGAGGGCTTCTGCGAAAGCAGCTGGCCCAAAAGCTGGGAAGCGCTGTCTTCATCCGAAAAGGATTCCGCAGCAAACTCTTCTCCCCGCAGCCAGCAAGCCTCAGCCGGAACACCGCGCTCCGCCAAAAGAAAGGCCAGCCGTGAGAACACCTCCATGACGCAATCATTCTCACGAAGCTCGTCTCCATATTCGATTAAAAAGCGGAGCGACCGGCCCGCGGAGCGGCCGCCCTCCCTCACAATCAGCGTTTGTTCCTTTGCTGAGAGTTTCCAGTGAATCCGGTTCAGGGCATCTCCCTCACGATACGGACGCGTATCAAACAGCTCGGAATAATCCTCTCCCGGAAGCGTGGGGAGCGTCAGCTCCCCAAAACCGGGCAGCAGCGAAATTTCCGAAACAACAGCCGGGGCAGGTTTGCGGGATGGCAGCACAAAAACATCCGCGTGCTGGGAAACACGCACAGGGAGAGCAAACAAGCGCAGAAAGTCAAGCCCCTGCGCGCGCCGAACCGAGCATGTCACCTTTCCGCAGCAGGAGGAACGGCAGGACTGTTCCATCACAACCTCGCCGCCGAAAAAGGGAAATACCATCCGTTCCTGCTCCGTTTCGCCTCCCAGCGCATTGGCAATCGTGAGAGAAACACGCAGACAGGGGATCGGAAGCACACGACTGCTCCTCGCACGCACCTCAAAGACAAAAGGTTCTTTCTTCTCCGCCGCCGAACAGGAAGCCGAAACGGATACCTCCGTCAGACGGAACGAAGCCAGCAGCCACAAAAGAGACACCACCGGCAGCGCCAGCAGAAACAGCAGCACAAAAAAGGACAAATAGCCCTGGAAAAACACAAAAAACAATCCCCCGGCCAAAAGCACTCCGAGGTAAAACAAGCGCCAGCTCCACATAACCGTTACCGATGCAGAGCGGGCTGCGGCACACTGCGCAGAAGCTCAGCCAACACATCAAAAGACGTTTTGCCGCTGATACGCGCCTTTGCGCTGAGCTTGACGCGGTGTGTCATCACATCGAGAAACACGGAAACTGTATCCTGCGGAACCACATAATCGCGTCCCTCCAGATACGCCGCCGCCCTGCTCATAGCGGCAAGCGCCAGCGTGGCGCGCGGACTGGCCCCCAAACGCAGATCCTCGCTCGTGCGTGTGGCGTTGGCCAGAGCGACCAGATAGCGGCTCATCTCACGGGAGAGATAGACCGCCTCCGTCTCCTTCTGCATGCGAAGCAAATCCTCACTGCGAATGATGGGATCGGCGGAAAGCTCCGGCGCGGCTCCCGGCTGGCGGCTCATCAGAATATGCTCCTCATCCTCCGGACTCGGATACCCCATACTCAGACGCACCATAAACCGGTCAAGCTGAGACTCCGGCAGAGGCTGGGTACCCGCCGAGCCCTCCGGATTCTGCGTCGCGATCACAATGAACGGAGGCGGAATACGCCGGGTCACGCCGTCCACTGTGATCTGTCCCTCCTCCATTACCTCCAGCAAGGCGCTCTGCGTCTTCGGGCTGGCACGGTTGATCTCGTCTCCGAGAAAAAGGTTGCAGACCGCCGCGCCCGGGCGGTACAGCAGCTTTCCCGTCGCCGCATCCGGCACAGAATAACCGGTGATATCTGAAGGCGTAACATCCGGGGTGAACTGAAGGCGGCGAAAACGCAGATTCATCGCGCCCGCAAACGCCAGTGCCAAAGTGGTTTTTCCCACGCCGGGAATATCTTCGAGCAGAATATGCCCTCCCGCCAGAATCGCCATATATACCTTGCGGACAACGGCGTCCTTGCCGATGACCGTCTTTTTTACCTCATCCAGAATACGATGTGAGATTTCCTGCATAATGACTTCCTCCAACATCAGCCGCCATGCGGTCTGTCGTGCAGCGTTACAATTTTCTCTCCGGGGACCGCCTCCAAGGCGTCCGCTTCGCACCGTGCGCTTCCTCCTCTCACAGCGCGTCAGCCCCATGTATGGTATTATACCAAATTCACCCTTACGTCTCAACTCATTCCGTTAACTTTTCCCTGCCGCCGAAACACTCCGTGTTTCATATGGGATGCATCCTGTACGGAAAAATCCCTTGCAAAGCAGCCCTGGCTCGCCTACAATAGAAGAAGAAGGCGCGAACAAGCGCGCCGGAACAGGAGGATACACGGATGAATCGGTATGAAGAAGCACTTGAACGCCAACGGCGCTTTTTTGACTCCGGGGTAACGCTCTCCGCCGGCTTTCGCCGGGCCGCTTTGAAACGGCTCGCCGACGCCATGAAGCTCTTTGAGCCAAAGCTGCTCGCGGCCCTGCGCGAGGATCTCGGCAAACCGCCGTTCGAAGCCTATGCCTCAGAGCTTGGCGTTGTGTATGAGGAGATCCGCGAGCTCCGCACACACCTGGAAAGCTGGATGAGCCCCCGGGCTGTGCGCGGGCCCCTGACCCAATTCCCCTGCCGCTGCACTGTCCGGCCCGAGCCGCTCGGTGCGGTTCTCATGATGTCGCCGTGGAATTATCCGGTACAGCTGACGCTGGCTCCTCTGGCCGCCGCGCTGGCCGCGGGAAACTGCGCCGTCGTGAAGCCCTCGCGCTATGCGGCAAAAACCTCCGCCGTTCTCGAGGAAATGCTGCACGACGCCTTTCCGTCCGGCCTGGTGACGGTATTCCAGGGCGGAGCGGAGGAAAATCAGGCTCTGCTTGCTCTGAAATTCGATCATATCTTCTTTACCGGAAGCCCGGCTGTCGGCCGTGTAGTCATGGAGGCTGCGTCCAAGCATCTGACGCCGGTAACGCTTGAGCTCGGCGGAAAAAGTCCCTGTATCATTGACGAAACGGCGGACGTCGCACTGGCGGCACAGCGTATTGCCTGGGGCAAGCTTCTCAATGCGGGGCAAACCTGTGTGGCGCCTGACTATGTCCTGATCCACGAAACCATGCTGCACAGCTTTGCACGTGAATATGCCGCAGCAGTACGGCGAATGTACGGCGAGGAGCCGATGCAGAACCCGGAATACGGAAAAATCATCAACGAAAAGCACATGGAACGGCTTAAGGGCCTTCTGCAGCGCGGTACGCCGGTCATCGGCGGGACCTTCTCCGATCGCGACCGTAAAATAGCCCCCACTCTCCTGACAGGCGTCTCCTGGGACAGCCCTGTGATGCAGGAAGAAATTTTTGGTCCGATTCTTCCCGTGCTTCCTTATCGCAGCTTTTCGCAGGCGCTCGCGGAGGTCCGCAGGCGTCCGAAACCACTGGCCCTGTATCTCTTTACCAACGACGGCGACCACAAGCGCCGCGCATTGCGTGAGGTAAGCTTCGGAGGAGGATGTGTGAATGATGTGGTCGTCCATCTGACCAATCCACGCATGCCGTTCGGCGGCGTCGGCGAAAGCGGAATGGGTGCATACCACGGCAAGGCCGGTTTTCTGACCTTCTCGCATGTGAAAAGCGTGCTGGAGAAATCCACCCGGATCGATCTTCCCGTGCGATATCCGCCCTATAAAGGAAAACTGCCGCTTGTCCGGCTGCTGATGCGCTGAACGGCCAATGCGCCGCATCGCAGACTGCGCCTGTCGTCGGCCTCGCCAACGGCTCGGTTTATCATACAAGGGAGGGAATTCTTATGAAGGAAATCGAACAGCTGCAGGAATGGATTGACAAAAGCCGCCGGATCGTCTTCTTCGGCGGAGCAGGCGTCTCCACGGAAAGCGGCATTCCGGACTTTCGCAGTACAGACGGCCTCTACAATCAAAAATACAAATATCCCCCGGAAACCATGCTCAGCCACACCATGTATGAGCGCCACACCGAGGAGTTTTACGAATTCTACAGGGACAAGCTTCTCTATCCGGACGCAAAACCGAACGCCGCGCACCGAAAGCTCGCTGAGCTGGAGCGGGCCGGTAAGCTCTCCGCCATCGTAACGCAGAACATCGACGGCCTGCACCAGGCGGCGGGAAGCCGCGTGGTGTACGAGCTGCACGGCTCCGTGCTGCGCAATTACTGCCGCAAATGCCATAAGCTCTACGATCTCGACTTCATCCTCCACAGTACGGGTGTGCCGCACTGCAGCTGCGGGGGCATCGTGAAACCGGATGTCGTCCTCTACGAGGAAAGCCTTGATGAACGCACTTTGCAGCGCTCGGTGCAGGCCATTGCCGAAGCCGACATGCTGATCATCGCGGGGACTTCTCTCGCTGTCTATCCGGCCAGCGGCCTTGTCAACTACTACGACGGCGACCGCCTCGCCGTGATCAACCG
>ERZ779885.1084-NODE-1084-length-28746-cov-8.618521_pt1 | contig 28746 bp, 20 predicted proteins | sample MGYA00511554_ERZ779885 | MGnify/ENA primary metagenome ERZ779885 (study PRJEB29588, sample SAMEA2160998) | human gut metagenome | biome: human gut; feature: human-associated habitat; material: faeces | place: Denmark | collected 2008/2010 ... | reverse complement strand
CCCCCCGCCACTGACGACAAATTCCATACGGTAAAAGATCCGGTCATCATCCACTACAACGGGGACGTCAAACCATGGTCCACCGAACGCAGATGCCCCAACACCATGGCATCCCGCTATTTTGCATACCTGCGGCTCACGCCTTACAGAAAATTCCGCTCGGAGTTCGTCCGAAGCCGAATAGTGCGCACATTAAAGAAAGCGGCAGGCATCGACGTATACCCCAGCAGAGTCAAAGTCGCCCTGATCGTCGATGAATATTTCGGAGCCTGCGGCACGGCATACGGAGGCTACGGGTTTCTGGCACGCAATTATATCGCCCGATACCTGCCCGATACGAACATCTCGGTGGAAGTTTTACTCTCGAACAAACACCGGTGGAAGTTCGCCCCCAATGCGTTGACAGAAAAAGTCGACAACCGCAAGGTAATTGTCCCTCCCGGACGCTTTTTTGCCCGGCAGTGGCTGAAAAAGAAAAAATACGACATCTATCTTACAGTCGAACTGACACACAATATTCTCAAATACGAACGTCGCAGCAAACCGATCATCCACTGGATACAGGATCCTCGCCCGTGGAGCGAATGGCTGGAAATACAGACCGTAAAACTGTTTCCCGAAAATTCCTACTGGAGTTCGAGCCTCTACGACAGCGTGAACAAACTTTACGGCAAAGGACTGGTTACATTCGTTTCTCAGGGATATTTTCTCAACGACAAGGCGATAGAGCTGTACCGGCTTCCGGGAGACGCTCCTATTGCCTATATGCCCAACCCCATCGACATCGACTACGGATTCGATCCGGAGAGCTACCCCAAAAAGAACCATATCCTCTTCATCGGACGCATCGAATCCATCAAGCGGGGCTGGCTTTTCTGCGAAATCGCGAAGCAACTTCCGCAATACGAATTCTTCATGCTGGGCCAGACTTTCCGGGAAAAATCCCAGAACGAGAGCATCATGGCCGGATACCGCGACATCCCGAACCTTCATTTCGTCGGACACGTCGAAGGCGAAGAAAAAATGAAATATATCCGCGAAGCCAAAATACTGGTCAACACCTCCATCCACGAAGCGCTGCCGATCACGTTTCTGGAAGCTTTGGCCTACGGCACACTGCTGGTCAGCTGCCGCAATCCGGAAGATCTGACTTCGAAATTCGGACGCTACACCGGTCCCGTACTCGGCGACGGCTTCGACAAAGTGCCGCTCTTCACCAGCGCCATCGAAGAGCTGATAGAAAACGAGGGACTGCGCAAAGAACTATCCTGCAAGGCTGTTGAATACATCCGGGAAATCCACCCGGTGCATAAATTCCAACAGCACATGAGAAAACTGATTCACGATCTGGCCCACAAATAGCCGATTGCAAATTCTTCGGATACGACAAACGGTGCGTCCCCCAAGGATGCACCGTTTGTAGTATGCTCAACACTCCTGCTTCAGAACTTCCGCACCGCCCGCACGAGGAATTTGTTGTACTTGGGAATCTCGATCACATAGGGAGGTTCGATGCCCGTATGGGTCGTATAGGCTTCCTTCTCGTCCTTCTCGGTCGAGGAGAAATAGTAGACCAGCCGATCCATACGCTTGCCGCCGTTATTCTTGAGGGCGTTGTTGAACCGGTTACGGGCCTGGCGGCTGGACTGCACACGCGTCCCGCCGCTGTAATTATGGCCGATGTTCAGCAGTTCGTCGATCGACGGAAGGTACCAGCCCTCACCCTTCTCGCGGCACCACTTGAATGCCGGGAAATCGTCCCACGAAAGGTTGTTCTCGGCGATGTAGGCCGCAACTTTCTCCATGTTCACACTGCCGTCGGAACGGTTGTCCGTACCGATGACGCGCAGGTCGGGCTTGCGGAACTCGCTCCAGTGCAGGTAAATCTCATCGAGCGAGATTACCAGCCCGTGCTGGCGGTCGTCGGAGAGCATACACACGACGCCCTTGATCCCGTCCTGGTTATAGAATTCGCCGATCTCGTACTCCTTGACCACATACTTCACCCCACCGGCAGGGCTGGCGGCAGGCGCCTCGGCCGCAGCGGGAGCGGCGGGAGCGGCGGAAACCTTAGCGGGCTCCTCGGCCGGGATGGCCGGGGTCAACGGTGTTGCAGGAATGCTCGCGGCAGCCTTGAAATACTCCTTCTCGCCGTTTGCATATTGGATATAGCTGATTTCCGACACGGGCAGGACGTAAGTCGGGCCGTCGGGATTGGAGAAACGCTTGTAACGAACGGACTCGGGGGTTATCTCCGTCACTTTCGCTTCGACCTTCGAGGCGTCAGCCTTGATTATCAGGTCTTGGGCTGCGACAGTCAGTACGCCGCAAAACGCTGCCAACAGCAGCAGGATCGTTTTTTTCATCATTGCAGGAAATGTATATAGCGCAAATATAACGTTTTTTTCCAAACTTTCTTATTATCTTTGTCAGGATATATAAATATAAGTATGGGATTTTTCGATATTTTCAAAAAGAAACAGGATAGCGCCGCAGCGGACATTCCGGAGAGCCGGCAACAGCAGCAGGAAGAGCTCAGCGCGGGGCTCGAAAAGACCAAGACCGGAATCTTCTCGAAACTCGCCCGTGCCGTAGCAGGCCGCTCGACGGTCGATGCCGACCTGCTGGACGACGTGGAGGAGGTGCTGATTACGTCGGACGTGGGCGTGGAAACCACGGTGAAGATTATCCGGCGCATCGAAGAGCGTGTGGCGCGCGACAAATACATGAATACGTCCGAGCTCCAGTCCATCCTGCGCGAGGAGGTCATGTCGCTGATGGAGGAGTCGCACGGCTCGGAGAAGCATTTCGGGCTCGACGCCAGGCAGGGCGAACCCTACGTGGTGATGGTCGTCGGCGTCAACGGCGCGGGCAAGACCACCACCATCGGCAAGCTCGCGGCACAGCTGACCAAGGCCGGACTGAAAGTCTGGATCGGCGCCGCCGATACGTTCCGCGCCGCAGCCATCGACCAGCTCAAAGTTTGGGCCGACCGCGCCGGGGCGACGATGATCCGTCAGGAGATGGGTTCCGACCCGGCATCGGTGGCGTTCGACACGCTGACGTCGGCCAAGGCCAACGGCGCCGACGTGGTGCTGATCGACACGGCAGGCCGCCTGCACAACAAAGTCAACCTGATGAACGAACTGACCAAAATCCGCAATGTCATGGGCAAGGTCATCCCCGGAGCCCCGCACGAGGTAATGCTGGTGCTCGACGGCTCCACAGGACAAAACGCCTTCGAACAGGCACGGCAGTTCACGCAGGCGACGCAGGTCACTTCGCTCACCATCACCAAGCTCGACGGCACGGCCAAGGGCGGCGTGGTGATCGGCATCAGCGACCAGTTCCACATCCCGGTGCGCTACATCGGGATCGGGGAAGGCATCGACCAGCTCCGCATTTTCGACCGCAGGGAGTTCGTGAACGCCCTGTTCGGCCACGAAACGAAATAAAACGCCCCACGCCTGTGAAACCAATCCTCTGGGGCTTATTGCTCGCTCTGGGATGCAGCCTTCCGGGAAAAGCCCAGCAACCGGCCGCGGCAGACAGTTGCCGCATGCAGGCCGACGAACAGGCCGGCACTTCCGCCATGGCAGCACCGACAGCCGGCGACCCCTTCGCGCAGGATTCTGTATGGCAGGAAGCGACGGCCGGGATTCGTGGAACGAAGCGACCAAGGAAAAGCGCTATACGGAGGCATACGACGCATTGAATTCCGCCCTGAAGAAAACCCCGGCAACGCCCCACGCGCTGTCGGACGCTTTGTGGATCGCCCGGGAACTCGGACGGACCAACGAAGAGGTGCAACGGCTCGAATGGCGGCTTTACGCCCTGCTGACATGGATAAGCCTGCTCGGGGAGGGGAGCGAACAGTACCCGGCTGTCGTGGTCAACGTCCGCGACGAATATACCTTCATGTACGATTACATGGGAGTCCGGAAAGTTCTGGGGCAACAACTCATCCGCAAAGACGACGGCATCCCCTACGACAAGATCGACATAGAACCGCTGGACACATCCGACTCCAAAATCTCGGAGGTTTGGTTCGATGTCAGCTACCCGTTCACCATGCTGGCTTCCCCCGGGCATTGGGCGAAAAAACTCACGGGCGAAACACTCACAAAGGACACCGCCCCAGAAAACGAACCCGGCGTCCCGTCCCCGGGAGAATAGCTGGGAACGGGATAGCAACCGCCCCCGATTCCGCCGGGATAACGGACAACATACAGTAACAATATAAGTATCAGGCGACAGGCTCCGAAATCGGAGCCTGTCGCCTTTTTTGTGTCCGGTTCATCCGGATCACCCGTACGCGGAAGTCAATTATACGCAATCTGAGGATTCAAATACGCAAACCACGCCCAGCAAGAATTTCGATATACATAATTTTGAATATCGAATTTCCACATATTACAAATCGACGACAAACACCCGTGATTATTTAAAATATTTTAATAAATCAAGCCAACCTATTCGGTGCAAACCGAGCCTCTATACTTATATAATACTAATATTAACCTTAACTCTATGAAAATGAATTTGACTACTTCGGAGAAGAACAGGGGCATCGTCCGCTTTCTTCTGATGAGTATGCTGCTGTGCCTGCTCATTCATCCGGCCCAAGCGCAAGACCGCGTCACGGTCACAGGGCGTCTGACCGACACCAGCCACGCACCGCTCATCGGCGCTTCGGTCATAGAACAAGGGACGACCAACGGCGTCACGACCGACGCGGAGGGCAATTACCAGATCTCCGTAAGCGGCAACGCGACCCTGGGCTTCTCGTTCATCGGCTACAAACCCCAGAACGTCGCAGTCATGAACCGCACCGCGATCGACGTCACGCTGGAGGAGGATGCCACGATGATCGGCGAAGTCGTAGCCATCGGCTACGGCTCGCAGCGTAAGGAAGACCTCTCGATGGCCGTGACGACCGTCAAGCTCGACGAAGCGGCCAAAAGCCGCGCCTCGAACCTGGCGACCATCCTCCAGGGCCGTATGCCCGGCGTCACCGTACAGCAGACCGGTGACCCGATGAAACCCGCCTCGTTCACGATCCGCGGCCGTGGATCGAAAGGCAACGACGACGACCCGACCTCGGGCGACGGCGTACTTGTCGTCGTGGACGGCGTGCCCAACGCCCCCTACATGATGGAGGACGTCGAAACGATCACCGTACTCAAGGATGCCGCCTCGGCGGCAATCTACGGAGCGTCGGTAGGTTCGAGCGGTGTCATCCTCATCACGACGAAGAAGGCCCAGAGCGGCAAGCTCCGCGTAGACGTGAATGTCTCGCTCGGTTTCGAGAAAGTGACCAACCTGCCGAACATGCTCACGGCGGAACAATACAACGAAGTGTGGGCAAGAACCGTGGAGAACAATCCCGGCAGCCAGCTTCCCAGCGCCGCCAACCCCGAGGTATATCCCTGGGGCAACGTTACCCGCACCGACTGGCTGGACGAGATTTTCCAGACCGGTTTCACGCAGCACTACGCCGCAACGATCTCGGGCGGCAGCGAGAAGGTACAGTCCATCTTCTCGGTATCCTACGACAAGAAGGACGGCGTGCTGCTCAACACGTACAGCGAAAGCTTCAACGGCAAATTGCAGACCGACTTCAAACTCACCAACTGGCTCAAGATTTCGGAGCGTGCGTCGTTCGTCGTATCCAACGGACAGGGCAACGTGGACACCAGCCACCAGGGCCCGATCATGGGCGCCGTATGGTATCCGCGCGCAGCCTCGGTCTACGAGATGAACGAGGACGGGACATACGCCCGCGACGAGAAGGGCAACCGCTATTACGGCGGTACGAGCCCCGAGTGGGCGGACGTGAACGGCACGCCGATGCTCTACAACCCGGTAGCATACCTCGAAAGGATGCACCGCAAATACCCCGAGCACAAAATCTTCTCGACGACCTCGATCGAAATCAAGCCCATCTCGTCGCTGACGATCAAGTCCGACTTCACCATCGACCTGCGCAACAAAGAGTCCGACGAGTTCTACCCCACCATGACGGAGAAGGGTTTGCGGCGCGACATCAACTACCGCGAACAGTTCTTCGACCGGGACAACCACTGGCTCTCGGAGACGATCGCGACCTATGCACAGGTATTCGGCCGGCACCACATCAGCGCGATGGCGGGCTTCACGGCCGACTTCAAGAGGCTGCACAGCCGGAAAGTATATTCGAGAGGGTATCCCGACAACGATATCAACAGCTCGATCTGGGATCAGGCCAACGACTGGACTTCGAACACGCCCAAGGAGAGCAAATACGAACAGACCATGGTGTCGTTCCTGGCCCGCCTGGGTTATTCGTTCGACGACCGCTATTTCCTGGTGGGCAGCGTGCGCCGCGACGCCTCTTCAAAGCTGCCTGCGAGCAAGAACTACGACTGGTTCCCCTCGGTATCGGGATCGTGGAAACTCTCGTCCGAAAAATTCTTCCGGAATGCAGGCCTCGACAAGGTTTTCGACCTGGTCAAGTTCCGCGCAGGCTGGGGCCGCATCGGTAATGTCGACCTCTATCCAAACAACGTCGCCACCGTCGAGCTCCTGAACTACCAATACCCGATCATCTTCGGCCAGAACCTCGACCAGTTGCTCCAGGGAACCTACCTCAACACGATTCCCAACTATTCCGCCCGCTGGGAAACCACCGAGCAGACCAGTGCGGGTCTCGACCTGACGATGTTCAAGAACAAACTGAACATCAGCGTGGACTACTACCACAAGGTAACCAAAGACCTGATCGACTACATTCCCACCCCCGAACAGATCGGCGTGGCGGATCCTCCCATGGGCAATATGGGCAACGTGCTGAACAAGGGCTGGGAATTCTCGGTGAACTACAACGGCAGCGCGGCACAGGGCAAACTGACCTACAACGTCTGGGGCAACTTCTCGACGAACAAGGGTTACGTACGCGAATACGGAGTTCGCAAAGGCGCCGTGATGCACACCTCGCCCAACCTGAACAGCAACCCGATCCTCTACTCCGACGCAGGGCAACCCTGGTATTCGTTCATGGTCTACCGCACGGCAGGCATCTTCCGTTCGCAGGACGAAATCAACAAGTACATCTACAAGAACCCCGAAACCGGAGAAGCGAAACTGCTGATGCCCGACGCGAAGGTCGGCGACCTGATCTTCATCGACACCAACAACGACGGCGTGATCAACGACGACGACAAGACCTTCGCAGGTTCCTACACCCCCAAGAACACCTTCTCGTTCGGAGGCTCGCTCAACTGGAAAGGCTTCGACTTCAGCTTCTTCTTCCAGGGCGTGACCGGCAACAAGGTCTACAACGGCCTCAAGCAGATGGCCATGAACGGCCGCAACGACTACGGCAACCTCATTTCCGACGTATACAACAGCTGGGACTTCAACCCCCAGGGGAGCAAATACCCCCGCCTGGGCCTGGTAACGGGCAGCGATACGAACGGTAACTACAGCAAATTCTCCGACATATTCCTCGAGGACGGCGACTACCTGCGCCTGAAAAACATCACGCTGGGTTACACGCTGCCCAAGAGCGTCAGCCGCTTCGTCGGAATGGAGAACGGTTCGCTGCGCGTCTACATAAGCGTCGACAACGTATGCACGATCACCGGTTATTCGGGCGTCGATCCCGAGGTCGGCAACTACGGTATCGACCGCGGTGTTTACCCCGTATCGCGTTTCTTCAATTTCGGTGTGAACATTAATTTCTAACCAACACAAACTACAATAGCGATGAAAAAGATATTGATAATAGCCAGCCTCGCCCTTTGCTGTTCCCTTTTGGCGAGCTGCGAAGACTTCCTCGACACCAAGAAATACGGAGCCAAGACCGACTGGGAGACCCAGGAAGACGTAGAGAAAGCACTCGTCGCCCTCTTCTCCTTCAACACGAACGACTCCGAGGGCGTCACCGGCCGCGGCATCACGTGGTTCGAATGCTGCAGCGACGACATGACCGTAGGCCGTCCCCAGGGCGAAGCCGAAGACATCCGCAACTTCCGCATGTCGCCCAGCAACGGCCGCGACGTGAAGAACAACTGGAAGATCATGTACGAGGTCAACGCCAAGGCCAACAACATCATCAAGGTCGTCCCGACGATGAACCTCGACAACGCGTTCAAGACCAAAGCCACCGGCACCGCCTATTTCTTCCGCGGGTTCGCCATGCTGTGGCTCTCGCCCTACTACGGTGACAACGGCCCCAACGGCGGCATCCCGATCATCCTCGACACGACGGAGCCCGCAGCCATGGACAGCCCGCGCCCGGCCTCCGTATTGCAGAACTACGACCAGATCATCAGCGACCTGCGCGAAGCCGGCAAACGCCTGCCTCTCTTCTCGCAGCTCGCACCCGAAGAGTACGGCATGCCCCACAAGGCCGCAGCCTGGGCCTTCGCCGCACGCGCAGCCCTCTATGCCGCACAGTTCGACGCCAAATACTACGACACGGTCATCGAAATGTGCGACAAGGTGATGGGACTCACCGGCGCCGACAAGCGCGAACTGTTCGACGACGGCACGGACAAGGCCTTCGCCAACCTCTGGCGCAAGCAGCAGAATTTCGGCTGCGAATATATCTTCTCGCTGCTGGGCAACGCGGTCGACGGCCCGAAATTCCACGGCATGTCCTTCCAGAACGGCGGCTGGGGCCTGTACAACCACTGGGGTTATTTCCAGCCCACCCTTTCCCTGTGGAACGCATTCGAATCGGGCGACACCCGCCGCGACGCGACGATCATCTACCCCGGGCAGACGATCCGCTTCATGGGCCGGGACATCGTATTCGGCAGCAGCTCCTATTCGATCTCCTCGGATACAGGCATGTCGTTCCGCAAATTCCTCTCCCCGTGGGAAGAGGCCGACTGTAAAGGCAAGGAGGTGAATTCCAACGGCGACAACGCCAGCAACACGCTCGGCACCTGCCTCATCCGCTTCGCCGACGTCCTGCTGATGAAAGCCGAGGCGCTGATCTGGAAGAACGGCGAAGGCGACGCCGAAGCCAAACAACTGCTCAACCGCATCCGCAAACGCGCCCGTCTCCCCGAGAACAGCCCGGCGACCAAAGCTGAACTCAAGAACCAGCGCCGCTGCGAACTGGCGTTCGAGTTCATGCCGAGCCGCCACCTGGACATGGTTCGCTGGGGCGACGCCAAGGAGGCCTATGCCAAACCCACGCAGCGCGTGAACTCGCACTGGGACTACGACCTGCAGCAGGTGGTCATCGACGCGCCGAGCAACTATGACAACGGGCGCACGTTCGATCCCGTCATCAACCAGGTTTTCCCGATCCCCGTAACGGCATTCAACGGCACGGTGAACCTGACCCAGAACCAAGGTTATTAGTAAACAACCAAGATCATTACCGAATATGAAACTGCTGAAACATATCATCCGTGCAGGTGCCTTATGCGGCCTGCTCCTTACGACGGCTGCGGCGAAGGCGCAAACCGTACAACTGAAAGTACTGGACTGGAACGTGCTGTCGTTCGAAATGACGGACAAGTCCAACCAGATCGACTTCATCGTCGACGAGTACGTCGACCTGATCAAGGCCCAGAATCCCGATATCGTCTGCATCAACGAGCTCGAGACCGGCACCAGCCGTATGGGCAAGGAGAAACTGACCGAACTGGCGTCCCGCCTGGACATGTACCCCTACTTCATCATGTCCTATCCCAAGGACGTAGGGTTCTACGGCAACGGCATCCTCTCGAAATACCCGATCGTAAGTTCCTTCTCCGCATTGCATCCCTACAAACATGCCAAAGGCGAGGGCAACTACCAGTGGAATACAGGCTATGAATATTATCTGTATGGTTATGACCAGCGAAGTATGGGCTACATCGACATTCTGGTACCGACCTCCGATTCGGACGGACAGATCGTGCGCATTATCTGTACGCATTTCGACCATTGCGGAATAGATCAGGTCATCCAACAGCAGGAACAAAATGTTGTAACACAAGCCGGGCTGAACAATCCCGAATACCCGACAATCCTGATGGGAGACTTGAACGTCGGATGGGGAACAAACGTGCTTCCTGAATTCAGAAATTTAGGCGACCACATCGGGGTGTCTTGGGTAGACCACATCTTTGCTTTCCCCAAAGGTCGATGGACGGGCCATGATTTCAAATCCCATTCCTGCCCTGCCGCCAATGGCAAGGCATCGCTCTCCGACCATGACCCGATCACAGCCACCTTGGTACTTAAATAGCAGTTCGTCGAATTCACAAAAGTCGAAAATATGAAAAACATACAAAAATATCTCTCAGCACTGCTCGCGCTCGCCATGGCAGCCCCGGTATTTACCGGTTGTTCGGACGATTACGAGTATTCGCTCAGTTCGGTGGTCGCCAAGCCGTCCGACAAGTTCAACGCCAGGATCCAGTTCGTCAGCCGCCTGAGCGACGGGGCGCTGATTACGGGCGATGCCGACTACACGGCTCTCAACAACTACATGGTCAACACGCTCAAAAGCCGCGAAGAGGCATGGCTCACGGTCTTCGACCGTTCGGACAACGCCAACCTGGACAAGGTGATGCAGATCTCGATCAACACCTACCGCTGGACGGCCTTCGCCTTCAACGGGCTGACCAACAGGACGACCTACAAGGGCAGCACGCTTTTCTTCAACCAGCCGACCCGCTCGGTCAAGGCCACGGCCTGCGGCAAAGGCTGCTACGTCACGGGCTTCTCCCCGCTGATGGAAGGTACGCGCACCGACAAGGATGAAAACGGCACCGTGACCGGCACCGTGGACATCGCCTACGACATCAATTTCCGCACGGTACGCTTCGAAACGAACAAGCAGATCAACGCCTTCGGCGGTGAAAACGGCGTCATGAACACGCTCAAGCGCGAAAATATGAACATGCTGATGATCGGCACGGTCAAGAACGACCTGCTCGGAGCGCTCGAATCGGCAGTACAGAATACGGACGGTTCATTCAAGGTCTACAACGTCGCGTCCGGAAGCGCGTATACGATCTTCATGCTCGCCGAAGAACGCTTCTGGGGCTTTACGGATGTTGCCCCGATATCGGTCGGAAACGGCATCGAGGCCTATACGATAAACGTCATGTGGTAAAGGTTGGTTTAATTTAGTTGGAAGGAGGATGCGGCTTCGGGGCCGCATCCTCTTTTTATGCACGGGAAACCGCCGCGGCTGGCGGCGATTCCGGGATTATTTCGTACTTTTGCAGCGGAAACCAGATACGGAATGAAAAAGATCAACGTCATAACGCTCGGTTGTTCGAAGAACACGGTCGACAGCGAGCACCTGATGGCACGGCTCGCGGCGGCAGGCTACGAAGTCCTTTTCGACAGCGACCGCACGGACGCCAAGGTCGTAGTCATCAACACCTGCGGGTTCATCGGCGACGCCAAACAGGAGTCGGTCGACATGATCCTGCGCGCGGCGGCCGCGAAAAACGCCGGCAAGATCGAGCGGCTGTTCGTCATTGGCTGCCTCTCGGAACGCTATGCCGACTCCCTGCGCGCCGAACTCCCCGAAGTGGACGGGTTCTTCGGCGCCCGCACATGGGACGGCATCGCCCGGGCGCTGGGAGCCGCCGAAGACCCGGCCCTGGCCACCGAACGGCACCTCTCGACGCCCAGGCACTATGCCTACCTGAAAATCTCGGAGGGTTGCAACTGGAAATGCGGCTACTGCGCCATCCCGCTCATCCGCGGCGGGCACGTTTCCGTGCCGATGGAGGAACTGGAGGAGGAGGCGCGCAAACTCGCGGCCGGAGGCGTGAAGGAACTGATCGTCATTGCGCAGGACACGACCTACTACGGGCTCGACCTCTACGGGAAGCGCCGCCTGGCCGAACTGCTGCGCCGCCTGTGCCGCATCGACGGTATCGGGTGGATACGCCTCCACTACGCCTACCCCACGGCATTCCCCGACGAGGTGATCGAAGCCATGACATCCGAGCCCAAGATCTGCAAATACCTCGACATCCCGTTCCAGCACATCTCCGACGCACAACTCTCGGCCATGCACCGCCACCACACCAAGGCCGAAGCCTATGCGCTGGTCGAAAAATTGCGGGGGGCGATCCCCGACCTGGCGCTGCGCACGACGCTGCTGGTCGGCTATCCCGGTGAAACGGAAGCGGATTTCGCAGAACTGGAACAGTTCGTACGTGACGTGAGGTTCGAACGCCTCGGGGTCTTCGCCTATTCCGAGGAGGAGGGCACCTACTCGGCACAAGAACTCAAAGACGACGTCCCGGAGGAGGTCAAGCAGCAGCGCGTGGAACGCATCATGACGCTCCAGAACGACATCGCCCGCGAAAACAACCTGCGCCGCGTAGGCCGCACGGAACGGGTTCTGATCGATTCGCGGCAGGGCGACTACTATGTCGGACGGACGCAATACGACTCGCCCGAGGTCGACCAGGAGATACTGATCCCGGCTGCGGAACGGCGTCTTCTGCGGGGGCATTTCTACGAAATACGGATCGACGGCGCCGCCGATTACGACCTTTACGGAAAGGCCGTCAGGAAATAAAATTTGTTTTTTAGCGTTCCTTTTCATACCTTTGAAATGTAAATCGGACTTTACCCGAGACCCAATGGCCGAAAAAAGCGTGATAACGAATATCGAAGCCCGTATCCGGCAGCTCATCGACGACCACAAAAGGTTGTCGGAATCGTGTGCGGAACTGACGGCGCAGCGCGACAACCTGAAAGCCGAAAACAGGACTTTGCAGGAGCGCATCCGCGAACTCGACGGCGAATTGTCACGTATGCAACTGACGGAGGGACTGGCGGGTGAAAGCCGCAACCGGGAGAAAGCGCGGGCGCGCGTCAACCGTCTTATGCGGGAGGTTGACAAATGCATCGCACTGCTCGGAAGGCCCGAATAACGGGAAGGGACGGCGAACCGGCAGTAACGCCGCAACCAGCACCCGGGCCGCAGATGAATAAGAGGCAGCAAGATAAACGAAACAAAAACGACATGGCACAACAGGCGATAACCCTCAAGATAGCCGGGAAAAGCTATTCGCTCAACATCGAAAGCGAAAAGGAGGAGGTATACCGTCTTGCCGAACGGGAGGTGAACAACTACCTCGCGGCGATAAAACAGAACAACTTCAAGAACTGGACGGATCAGGACTACCTGTCGATGGCCGCACTGAAATTCGCCATTGCAAACGTCGACATGCGGCAAAGCCGCGAACTGGGCGACGAAGACCTGAAACATCTGGGGCGACTCGGCGAAGAGCTCGACGCCTACCTCAACACCCTGCAACGGTAACGGAGGGTAAAGGCCAGGCACGGGATTTGCCCGGGCAAACCGTAAAAAACGAGGTTCTTTAACATACGAAGGAAAAATCTACCCGCATAGATTCCTTACAGCTTTGCGAAACTGAACACTTTTTAAATTGGGGCAACTCAAGGCGCTTCAAAATCAGGCCTTGACCCTTCGGGGTGTATGCTACGGCGTACCGTTGGAAGATTGCGATTGTCGGAGCCCCCACACATGACTTATCTGCAGATTCGTCAAACAAGACTAAGGAATCCTATGCGGTTTTTTTATGCACTACAACAAACCCTATAATAACAAATTCAAAACAGCAACAAAAACATGTATACCACCATTTTGGTTGCCTGCATCTCTGCCGTGGCCGCCGTCGGAATCTACGCGGTCGTCACGAACCTCGTAGCCAAGACCTCGATCCGCAAGCGGCGCGAAGCCGCCCTGAAAGAGGCCGAGGCCGAAGGGGAGATGATTAAAAAGGAGAAAATCCTCCAGGCAAAAGAGAAGTTCATACAGCTGAAAAGCGAATACGACCGCCAGGTCAACGAACGCAACCAGAAGATCGCCCAGAGCGAACAGCGCGCCAAGCAGATCGAGGGCAACCTGCAGAACCAGCAGCGCGAGCTGGAGAACAAACTCCGCGAGAACGAGCGCTTGAAGGAGCAGATGCAGAACCAGCTGCAAATCCTCGAGCACAAGAAGGAGGAAGTAGACCAGATGATGCGCGAGCAGAACATGCGGCTGGAACAAATCTCGGGCATGAGCTCGGAGGATGCCAAGAACATCCTCATCGAGAACATGAAGGCCGAGGCCAAGACCGAGGCAGCTTCCTATGTGAACGAAACCATCGAGGAAGCGAAGATGACCGCCACGAAGGAGGCCAAGCGGATTATCGTGGCTTCGATCCAGCGCGTGGCCACGGAGACGGCCATCGAGAATGCCGTGACGGTCTTCAACATCGAAAGCGATGAGGTCAAAGGCCGCATCATCGGCCGCGAGGGCCGCAACATCCGGGCACTGGAGGCAGCGACCGGCATCGAGATCATCGTAGACGACACCCCCGAAGCCATCATCCTCAGCGGGTTCGACCCTGTCCGCCGCGAGATCGCCCGCCTGGCGCTGCACCAGCTGGTGACCGACGGCCGCATCCACCCGGCACGTATCGAGGAGGTCGTAGCCAAAGTACAGAAACAGATCGAAGAGGAGATCGTCGAAGTCGGGAAACGCACCACGATCGACCTCGGCGTCCACGGGCTGCACCCCGAGCTGATCCGCATGATCGGCAAAATGAAATACCGTTCGTCCTACGGCCAGAACCTCCTGCAGCACGCCCGTGAAACGGCCAACCTCGCGGGTATCATGGCCGCCGAGCTGGGGCTGAACCCCAAGACGGCACGCCGCGCAGGCCTGCTCCACGACATCGGCAAGGTACCCGACGACGAACCGGAACTGCCGCACGCAATCATCGGCATGAAACTCGCGGAGAAATACAAGGAGAAACCCGAGGTATGCAACGCCATCGGCGCCCACCACGACGAAGTGGAGATGACTTCGCTGATCGCACCGATCATCCAGGTCTGCGACGCCATATCGGGTGCGCGCCCCGGCGCCCGCCGCGAGGTGGTCGAAAGCTACATCAAGCGCCTGAAGGAGATGGAGGACATCGCCCTCTCGTACCCCGGCGTCGTAAAGACCTATGCGATCCAGGCCGGCCGCGAACTGCGCGTGATCGTCGGTGCAGACAAACTCACCGACCAGGAGTCGGAAGGGCTGTCGCACGATATCGCCAAGAAAATCCAGGACGAGATGACCTATCCCGGCCAGGTGAAGATCACCGTCATCCGCGAAACCCGCGCCGTATCGTACGCGAAATAAGAACCCCGCCCGTAGGACAGGCTGCACACGGCCTGCCTGCCGCAAATTTATCACAGGTAAAAATCCCTCCGCAAAACGGAGGGATTTTTTTATCTACGGCTCTCTTACCGGTAAGCTCCGGCACACAACGACAGCTTATCCGCGACAGAATCCACACACAATCGCCCGATTCCCGCCACGGGAAGGGCCATAAGCCTCTCACCCGCCGGAGGGGGGGGGCAGCCAGCGGGATTATTTCCAGCTGTTACGCTTCCTGAAATCGGACGGAGTGACGCCCTCCTTATGCTTAAAAAAAGTAGAAAACTGCCCGGTATTCACGAACTTCAAGGCATAGGCGATATCCGATATATTTATATCCGTCCCCGTCAGCATCTCTTTGGCCTTCAGGAGCCGCTGTTGCAACTGGTACTGCGCGGGGGATATCCCGGTGTACTCCTTGAATGTCTTGCGGAACCACGAATAGCTGACCCCCAGTTCCCGGGCGATCGCCTCGACATCGCGGGGGTTATCCACATCCTTCATCAGCTCCCGCGCGGCATTGACTTTCTCGAGGATGAACGTATTGGCATAGGAGTTATTCCGCTCCTTGTAATAGATGGAGCCCAGGATGTGCAGCACGATACTCGACATCATCTGCTAGCACCCCGCCTTTTCGACCGACGCCAACTGCAGGATCTCCTCATAGAGACTCACGATCCCCGAACTTATCCCGATATTATGCAACGGCTGCTCGCGCACTAAAAAGCGGTTCGCTACCCTGTCGTCGATATAGGCACCCTTGAAACCTACCCAGTACTCGTCCCAGCCGGTCTCATCGTCGGGATGGTAGCTATGCCACTCCCCGGGAAACAACGAGATCACCGTCCCGGCCTTCACAGGCGCCTCGGGACAGGACTGCGAGGCGAAATACCCGGAACCCTTGGTGATATAGACCAACTGGTATTCGTTCAGTATCCGTCCGCCGCGGGGCATGAAAGAGTAGTTGTCCGGATGGGCCGACAACGGATACTTCGTCCCCGGCGGAATAAACTGGTACCCGATCGTCGTGACGACAACGCCCCATTTCTCGTCCTTATCCCCGATCGTCAGGTAACATAACTTGTCACGCTCCTGCTTCATGTCAGATTTGATAGGTTGGAAATCATTTTTCATAAGCAAATATAACTTTTTTCCGCATAATATGCAGATTTTAACACAATAAGATTTTCCGGGAGCGATTATTTCATTCCGGAAGCGTCTCCCCCCCCCGAGGCCGGGCTCCCAATCCCCACATCCGGCAACAACAGCCCCAGTCGCGCCGCAATCCGCCCCGCTACCAGTCTCCAAAGCCTCTTCACATCGTTCCGGTTATCCCGCACGGCATAAATCTGTATTGCTGCAACCAGCCTCCGACAAGGCGGCATATACCGATCCGGAAACATCGGGAGACACCTATACATACTTCAAAAAAAGCCCTTCTGCTGCCATATGGAACGGCTTGCGAGGGGATAATTATGAAATCTGATACCGAAATATTAAAAAATGAGAAGAATCGGACTTCCCCCGCGGAGGATTCTTAAAAATGCCCTGGGTTTTATACACGGGACACAATAACGTACTACAAATGCTCAAATTCGTACCTAACGGGGGGGGGAAATCCTCTATATTTGAATTGCAATTTTAACGTGTTGAAAGATACTTTTAACAAATCATAAACCTAAAAACAACCTAAAATCGTATAAGCCTATGCCAAAATGACTCCTTTCCCCTGAGGTTTCTATTATATATATGTACGAATCGTGCATATGGGGGAATTTCATTTTCAATCATCATTCATCTACTATGGACAAAACCAACCAATCTTTATGAAGAAAAATTTATCCATTTTTATGACAGCCGGAAGCTGGTTGCAGCGGGCGCTTGCGTTGTTTTTGTGCGTTGCTGCCCTCGAAGCTGTCCAGGCGGCACCCCAAGACACCAAAAGAACGATCACGGGTACGGTCGTCGACCAGAACAACCTGCCCGTCGTGGGAGCCACAGTCATGATTTCAAACTCGGCTAACGGTACCGCGACCGATTCCAACGGCCAGTTCACCCTTTCGGGTGTAACCGACAACGACGAACTGCAGATTTCGTTCCTCGGCTACAAAACCGTAACGATGCAGGTAGGCACGCGCACCGCCATTGCGGCAACGCTCGAAGAAGATTCGGGCTATCTGGATGAAGTCGTAGTCGTAGGTTACGGCACGACGACGCGGCGCCACATCATCTCGGCCGTTTCGACCGTGAAGTCGGAGGCAATCGAGAATCGCCCGGTAGCCAACATCCAGCAGGCACTGCAGGGTGCGGCAGCCAACCTGATCATCCAGACCAAGAATTTCAACCCGACGGACAACCAGATGAACATCTCGATCCGCGGTGTGAACACCATGGGTAACAACACCCCGCTGGTAGTCATCGACGGTGTTCCCCAGCCGGACGCAGGCCGTATGAACGACCTCAACCCGAACGACATCGAGTCGATCAACATCCTGAAGGACGCCGGTTCGGCCGCCATCTACGGTGCACGTTCCTCGAACGGCGTCATCCTGATCACGACCAAGAACGGCCGCAAGGAGATGGCTCCGCAGATCCGGTTCAGCGCCAAAGTCGGTATCGAGAACCCCGACATCCTCTACAAGGCCGTTCCGACCTACCGCAACGCGATCCTGCGTAACGAGGCCCTGAGCAACGTCGGCCGCGAACCGCTCTTCACGGCTGCCGAAATCCAGGATTTCTACAACCACGGGGACTGCGAGGCTGCCGTAGAGCAGGCCATGCAGAACGCGCTCCAGCAGAACTACAACGTAAGCGTCACGGGCGGTACGAAGACCACCACCTACATGCTTTCGGCCAGTTACTTCGACCAGGAGTCCAACTACGTGGGCCCCGATTACGGCGTAAAGCGCTATAACCTGCGTTCGAACCTGACGACCGAATTCGGCCGGCTGAAACTGGGCGCCAACGTCGGTTTCACCCGTTCGGAGATCAATTCCCCGTCGGATGCCAACGAAGGCTTCCTCTTCGCCGACCTCATCCGTTTCCCGAACTACTACTTCAACCGCCACGAGGAGAACGGAATCTTCTTCGGCAACAACTATAAGTACGGCGGCTATTCCGTATCGCCGCTGGCCGGCCTTATGGGCGGTGGCATCAACAAAAACGACCACGAATACCTCACCGGTACCTTTACGGCCGATTTCGAGATCATCAAAGGCCTGAAAGCCCGTGCCGTCCTTGGCGGTGAAGTCCGCCACGAGCACCGTTTCACCTCCCACAAGACCTACCAGTATGTGGTGGACAACGGCGCCGAACACTCGGATATCTCGACCGCTTCGACCGGCGGCAACACCAAGCGCGAAGCCGACGACTGGACGAAGAAAGTCACGTTCGTCACCGCACAGCTGATGCTGGATTATAACCGCACGTTCAAGGAGAAGCACAATGTAACCGGACTGTTCGGTTGGTCGGACGAATCGGAGATCGGCTATGACATCACGGCCGCCCGCCAGGGTATGAACAGCATCGACCAGCCGGGTGACGGCTCGATCGCTACGGAAGGCACCAAACTGTCGTCCCAGAGCAAATACCGCCGTGCATTGCAGTCGTTCTTCGGTCGCGCCGGATACTCCTACGACGACCGCTACTATTTCGAATTCACCGCCCGTTACGATATGTCTTCGAAGTTCCTCAAGGAGCGCAACGGAGCCTTCTTCCCCTCGGTATCGCTGGGCTGGCGCATGTCGCAGGAGAATTTCATGCAGACCTACCGCGACCGTGTCGGTGACCTGAAACTCCGTGCTTCGTACGGTCTGAACGGTAACCAGCAGGATGTGGGCGACTACGATTTCATGACCACCTACGGCACTTGGGCCAACGCTTACGGTTTCAACGGCGTCCCGGTTCAGGGCCTGATGTTCACCATGGGTAATGAACTGCTGACGTGGGAGACCGCCAAGACCTTCAACATCGGTGTGGATGCGACGTTCTTCAAGAATACCCTGAGCGTCAACTTCGACTACTTCTACAAGCGTACGGAAGATATCCTCCTCTCCCCGATCGTCCCCGGAACCTTCGGCGCCTCGATCGCCAAGGAGAACCGCGGTATCCTCGACAACCAGGGCTGGGAACTTACCATCAACTATAACCTCTCGCGCGGCAACTGGAAGCACAACTTCTCGCTCAACCTCGCCGACTCGCAGAACGAGGTAGTCCGCTATGGAACCCCGGCTATCAGAACTGCCGACAGTGCCGGCACCATCATCATGGAGGGTCTGCCGATCAATGCCCTCTACGGCTGGAAAACGAATGGTTTCTTCCAGAACTACGATGAAATCCAGAATGCAGCCCTGCCGACCGGCATCGACCGTTCGCAGCTCCGTCCGGGCGACGTGCGCTATGTCGACCTGAACAGCGACGGCAAGATCGACGAAAACGACCGCACCTACCTGGGTTATGCCTTCCCGCGCTATACCTACGGTTTCACCTACAATGTCAAGTGGAAAGGCATCGACTTCAGCATCATGCTCCAGGGCGTGCTGAAGCGTGAGAACCCGGTTCGCGGCGAGCTCGTGCAGCCGTTCCACGCCGACTACTCGATGACCATGTTCGACCACCAGCTCGACTACTGGTCGCCGCAGAACCGCGACGCACGCTGGCCGCGCCTGGGAGTATCGGGCTCGGTGAGCGACACGAACAACTGGGGGCACACCGGTTCGGATATGATGCTGCTCGAAGGTGCCTACATGCGTATCAAGAACATCCAGCTGGGTTACACCCTTCCCAAGAAGTGGACGAAGAAATTCGGCTGCGAGGCTCTGCGCATCTATTTCGACACCCAGAACCCGCTGACCTGGACTAAAAACGGGTTCGTAGACCCCGAGACCACGTCGTTCGGCAACAACATGAGCGGCGGAGCGGACAACTCTGTGCGCAACTACCCGACCCTGCGTTACTTCGGTGGAGGTATCGACTTGACTTTCTAACAATTAAACAATCGGAAAGAATATGAAAATCAAAAATATATTAGCCATCCTCTCCCTCGGTATGGTCAGCTGCGTAGGCCTTGAGCAATACCCGACGACCTCCTATACCGACGAAACTTTCTGGACAATCGAGGACAATGTCCGCACGGCCCTGTACCTGGGGTACAACCAGTGCTGGCACCAAGACTACTATTTCGCCAATAACCTGCTGTCTGACGACGTGTACGGCAGCCGCCACTCGACGAACGAAACCAGCATCGTAACGGGTATGGCCAATACCTCGAACGGCCGCTTCTCGGACGAATGGGACAAGTGCTACCAGGAACTGCGTACGATCCACACGGCGCTCGACGCCCAGGATCGCATGAATATCGACGAGACCTTCAAGACGCGCATGCTTGCAGAGCTCCGTCTTATGCGCGCCTTCACCTACCTGCGCCTGGTAACATGGTTCGGCGACGTGCCGTTCTTCACGACCAACCCGACGCTCCCCGAATCGCGCGTGGTCAAGGTAACACCCGCCGCCACGATCAAGGAGTTCATCCACTCGGAACTTGCCGAGGTGGCCGAGATACTGCCGAAAAACACGGATATTCCGGAATCTGAAAACGGACGTTACACCCGCGGTACAGCCGTGGCGCTCAATGCACGTGCATACCTTTATGACAACGATTTCGAGAACTGCGCCATCTGGTGCGACAAGCTGATCAATTCGACGGAGTACGGCACCTACGCACTCGAACAGGACTACAAGAAACTTTTCCATGACCAGTCGTGCTGCTACGGCCCCGAGTCGATCATGACGATCGAATTCGCCACGCTCGGCGGCATTGACAACATCGTCAGATCCTGGAACAATTTCAATGCTTTCGTTCCCCAGTCCATCGGTAACAAGGGTGTAACCACCCAGTCGCCGACGCAGGAACTGGTCGATACCTACCGCAAACTCGACGGCAGCGTCGCCGATGACACGGACTACGAGAAGCGCGACAAGCGTTTCGAAGCAACCATCGCCTACAACAACTGCACCGTGGATATTCCGGAAGCAAAAACCCTGAGTCTGGCTGGCTCGGAAGGCACGGGTAAAGGCACTTACCAGGTCTTTACGAAGGCATCGGACGAGAGCCAAACCAGCGACAAGCAGCACCGTTTCGACTCGTACAACGGCACGCAGGATCGCACGGCTACGGGGTATTATACCCTGAAAAACTACAATGCCGACATGGTCGACAGCAAGGGCAACACCTACAAATCACTCATGGAAATCCGCTACGCCGACGTGCTGCTGATGTATGCCGAATCGATGAACGAGCAGAGCAAAATGACATCCGACATCTGGGACAAGACGATCAAACCGCTGCGCGAACGCGCCGGGTTCGACGCCGCATACTGCTCCTATCCGGGCAGCAGCGACCTGCGCCAGATTATCCGCGACGAGCGCCGCGTAGAGCTGGCCCTCGAAGGCCGCCGTGCATTCGACTTGCGCCGCTGGGCCCTGCTCGACAATCCGTCGCTCAAGAGCACGGGAGCCACATATCTCACGACCCGCGCTACGGGTGCCCCCTTCCTCGACGATGGCAGCAACATCCAGTGCCAGAATGCTTACGGCATGAAATACTGGTTCCCCATTCCGCAGAAGGAGCGTGACATCAACGCCAACCTGCCGCAGAATCCGGGATGGTAACAGCCAAGTTGTAAAGGAGATTAACTAACCAATCAAGAAAAACACATGAAAACCATATTGAAAAATATCATGTTGTTCGCCGCAGGAGCCCTCACCCTCGGGTTTACCGCCTGTGAGGAGGATGGTCAGGATCTGAATTTCAAGATTCAGCCCGGCAACGAGCTCTACGCACCCGCGGACAATGCATCGGTCAATCTGGATCAGGGATTGAATACCAGTTTCGAATGGGCACCTTCCGTTGCCGAAGACGGCGGATACATCACTTACGAAGTGCTGTTCGACAAAGCGGACGGCGATTTCTCGGCACCGCTTGCCGTTAAGAACAGCCAGATGACCGGCTCCAAAGCCTCGCTGAGCATCTCGGCCAAAGAGCTGAACGAAGTGGCTGCCCTGGCGGGAATCGAGAATGCCAAGACCGGGCAGCTCAAATGGACGGTACGTGCCGGCAAGGGTTTGTTCGCCCAGACCTACACGCAGGCCAATGTGCTCACCGTTTCACGTATCAACCTAGTCGACCCGCTGCCGACGGCCGTTATGCTGAAGGGTGAAGCCGTGGAGGATGCCGCAGGCATCAAGCTGATCCCGGCGTACCTCGACGGCAAAGCAGTCGGTTCGGGTGTATACGAATGCTTCACGAAAATCTCGGAGGGCGAATTCACCGTAGTCGACGAACTGGATCGCTACTACTCGCTCAAGAGCAACGGCCGCATCAAGCATATCGTCGACGGCTCTTCGACCGCCAACACGCTGAAGGCCGGCATCTACTGGATCAAGATCGACTTCAGTGCGATGACCTACACCGCAGTTCAGGTCAGCATGATCGAATACTATGCCGCATCGTGGGCAGACAACTCGATGTCGACCGTCTACAAGACCCTCACCTACAAAGGGAAAGGCGTATGGGAACTGCTCGACTACGATAACGAGATATCCGTCAACTCATCCAACGATACGCGCCACCGCTTCAACATGACGACTGCCGACGGCAATAAATGGTTCCTCGGAACGACGTCCTCGCTGGGATCTTCCTACACGACCGACTATCTGAGGGTGTACATCTATACTTTCAACGATAACGATAAGGACTGGAACAAGACCTATAATTTCCTCGTTTCGGATTGCGGCCGTGATTTCGACTGCTACCTTTACCTGAACGGAGACAACCAAGCAGGAGGATTCTGGCACGAATACATCTTCAAATAGCAACAAGATACCGGATGGTTCCTCCCTCCGGGGAGGAGCCGCCCGGAACCTTTGCCGCGCAGTCCGGAAGACGGCACGCGCGGAAAGCTATTCGAAGCACGGATTCGGACACGGAACCGGAAACAAAACAGTATTGAATAAAAATTAAAATCAACCTATAAATTATGAGAAAATCTCTATTCAGATGGACTGTTGCCATGCTGACCCTTTCCGCAGCAGCCGTCTCGGGCGCCTGCTCGGAACAAGAATACGAGGATCTTACCAAGCCGGAAAAAGTAACGGGGAACACCCAGTACGCGCCCTACACGATCGATTGGACTGAGGCTGCGGACTCCTGCTCCACGGCTTTCATCGAGCGCTTCTACTGCAGTGAAAACCGCAATGGCTACGAAGGCGTGTTCTCGTACAGGGAATACAATGCGACCGGCAGTGCCAATTCCAACAACTACTGGCAGCAAGCACACGCCATGGCTGCCATGGTAGAGTACTACAACCGTATCAAGGCGACCGATGCCGAGGAAAAAGCCCGTATCGAGGGCTATTTCCAGAAATGGTACGATAAGCGCGGTAACAACTACGAAGGCAATCAGAACTGGCGCGGTTCGACGGGTTTCGGCAACGATTTCACCGACGACACCTGCTGGATCATTATCGCCTTGTTCCAGATGTACGACGCAACCGGCAACCAAACCTATTACGATGCAGCCAAACAGACCTGGGACGAGTGCGTATGGCCCCGTCACGAGTTGACGCAGTCCGGCTGGCTGCCTTGGAAATGGTCGGATCTGGGGCCCAACGAGTGCACGAACGGCCCTGCAGCCATCGCAGCCGCGACCCTGGCACAGTACAGCCGCGCAGCAGGCAACGAAGAGGCTGCCCAGGAATACATCGACCAGGCCTGCACCTGCTTCGATCAGAACATCGACGTGATGGCATCCGACGGCACGCTGGGTTCGACCCCGCTGAGCTACACGCAGGGTACCTGCATGGAAGCCGGCCGTCTGCTCTGGAAACTGACCGGCGACACGGGCTACCTGCGCAAGGCCATCCAGGCGGGCCGCGGCCAAATGACCTCAACCCGCATGAACGAAGTTTACAACTATGAAATGGTATCGCGTGACGAGGGTACGGACGAGAACAACTCGATCTTCCACGCCGTGATGTTCCACTGGTTCACGCGCATGATCCTCGACACGGAAGTCGACTCGTTCGACGGCAAAATCCGCAAGGAGCTCTACGATTATCTCTATCGTCATGCCTCCTACTACTGGGCGACGATCGACAAGACGCCGGAAGGCTGGCCCGAGGCTTACTTCGGTGTGAAGTGCTACCAGCCCCGCTCGTCGATGAACGGCGACGTAGGCGGTTCGCTGGGTGCATATACCAGTGCTGCGCAGGCGATCGAATCCATGTGGATGATCAAGGATGTCAAGTTCTAACCCGTCAAAACCAACCGATTTATGAAGAAGATTATCATGATGCTGGTCGCCGGAGCCATGGCATGTGGCCTGGCCGCCTGCAGCGACGACGATACGACGCCTTCGGGCAATATCACCCCCGCGGATCAGCTTTACCTGCCGCGCAATAATGCGACGATCATGCTGGAGACCGGCAACACCACCCACTTCGAATGGGCGGTTTCCAAAGCGAGCAAGAACGGCTATATCACCTACGAACTGCTGTTCGACAAAGTAGACGGGGACTTCAGCCAGCCGCTTTATGTCCTCACCAGCGACAACAACGGGTACGAACCCTCGGCCAAGGTCGCAAGTTCTACTTTAAATACGGTCGCCACACTGGCAGGTGCAGACCTGGGCGAAACCGCCACCGTCAAATGGACGGTACGCGCATGGTGCGGCCTGAACTCAGAGATTTACGGCAGCGAAGCCGGAGTACGCACGGTATCCCTCACCCGCATCAATTCCGTAGACCCGATGCCTTCGGAGATCAAGATTTCCGGAGGAATCACCGAGGGACAGAAGGAGCTCACCCTGTTCGCTGCCAGCGTCATCCACACGGCGAAAGGCAAGTACACGGATCAGCGCGAGGCCGGGGCTTACGAAATCTTTACGAAGCTGACTGCAGGCGAACTGATTATCACCGACGACCTCAACCGCAACTTCAGGCTGGCCGAGAAGAACAGGATGGAACTCATCAAGGACAACGAAGCGACGACTGCCGTAACTGTCGAGCACGACGGCATTTACTGGCTCTACGTGAACTTCTCCAATATGACCTATAAGTTCAAGGAAATCTCGAAAGTCGAGCTCTTCATTTCCAGTCCGGGCAACAAGGCCGAACTCACGTACGAAGGCAACGGCGTATGGGGCATTATGGACTACGCATGGAACGTCAAAGAGGGCGGCAACACAGACTCTCGCCACAAGTTCATCTGTACCTATGCCGACGGCTCGTCCGAGTTCTGGGGACATTTCGAAGACGACTGCCGTGACTCGGAGAAGTCTGAGGCTGAAAAGAATCCGCTGTTCTACAACATTTTCCGCCATACATTCAGCAACCAGTGGGATAACACTTGGAAAGTGAATGAAAAGGAAAGGGAAGGCTACGGAAAGAAAGTTTCGTTCTGGGTTCATATGAACAATACGGATGACGACCTCTTCCTGCTGGAGCGTTCGCTCGGAGTACCTCTCGCAGTCAACATGCAGGGTTCCGCCACCGAGAACCAGGAAGCCATCGCCCTGAACAAAGCCCTGCCCGTTTTGGTTGCGAAGGGAAGTGACGATCTGAATGTCGGCCGTGAAGCGAGCATTTTCGAATGCTTCACGCAATTGTCTTCGGGTGATTTCAGCATTACCGACGACAAAGGCCGCTACTACAAGCTCGACGCAAGCAACATGACCTTCGCCATCGCTGAAAACCCGGTAACAAACACCGTTTCGAAAGCCGGTATCTACTGGGTCGCCCTGGATTTCAACGCCATGACCTACAAGATGCGCGAAATCGAGAAAGTGGAACTCTGGAACAAGCCCTGGTTCGGACATGATGTACCCGATACGGCAGAGATGACCTATCAGGGGCAGGGCGAATGGAGTATTTCCGATTATGCATGGGTCGTTTCGCATGAAGACGGAAGAAAGGACACCCGCTACTATTTCATCTGCACCTATGTCGACGGTTTTAAGGAGCGTTGGGCGTATTACAGCGACGACTGCCGGGGGGATCAGAACAGCAACCCCGGAAAGTATCCGAATTTCTACAATATCTACCGCTTCGACCACTCGAAGCTGGGCGAATGGGATGATTCGTGGAAAACGCAGAACGACTCGGAAGGCGTAGGCAAAAAGGCGACGTTCCATATCTACATGAACAATACGTACGCTGCAGACTACAAGCACACGCGTTCGTTCAAATAACAGCACAAACCGACAAGGATAGCATCCTTATACAGAAAAGAAACGGTCGACAGAAACAGTCGGCCGTTTCTTTTTACAGTATCCCCCGGTCAAACGAGCTATCCGGATAAATATATTACTTTTGCACCTATGAAACCATCCGAAGAACTGAAGGCCTACATCGAGGCCGAGATCATTCCCCGCTACGGGGCGTTCGATGCGGCACACCGCACCGACCACGTACGCACGGTCATTGCGCAGAGCCTCGTGCTTGCCGGGCATTACGAGGTGGATGCCGACATGGTCTACGCGATCGCAGCCTACCACGACACGGGGCTGGCATACGGACGGGAGTCGCACCATATCCGCTCGGGAGAAATCCTGCTCGGGGACTCTTTTATGCGGCAGCGGTTCACAGAGGAACAGATGGCCGTGATGCGCGACGCCATCGAAGACCACCGGGCCTCGTCCGACCACGCCCCGCGCACGATTTACGGACGGATCGTAGCCGAGGCAGACCGCTGCCTCGACCCCGAAACCGTAATCCGCCGCACGATACAATACGGCAGGGCGCACTACCCTGCGCTCAGCCGCGAAGGGCAGTTCGACCGTTGCGTGGAACACCTGCAACGAAAATATGCCGAAGGCGGCTACCTGAGGCTCTGGATACCGGAATCGGACAACGCCCGCAAATTGGCGGAACTGCGTGAGCTGATCCGCAACACGGCACGGCTGCACGAGACCTTCGGGCGGATTTGGGGAGAGGTTTGCCGGGACTGACAACCGGATCGGGGTCAGCCGTACGCACCCCGGGACAACGCCCCGCCCGGAGGTACCCGGCTGCAAAGACAGGATACCGGCCGAGGTAACCCGGAAAAGCGATACCCCGCAGGCCGATGGCCTGCGGGGTATCGCTCCAATAGGCGCCGGCGCCTATTCGGCGTCGTGCGGAAAATATTTCATATACTGCACGCGCTGGTAAACATCGCTTTCGGCATTGCCGTAATTCATCCTGCCGCGGAACTCGCCCAGGGATTCGAAACCGTGGCGCTCAGCCCACTGGTCGATGAACCGGTTGATGTCGGCAATGACCCCGAAGCCCTTCTCGTGGATCGCCGAGCAGACCTGCACCGCATTGGCACCGCACAACAATGCCTTGACGGCAGCCTCGCCGTCGTGCACGCCCGTCGATACGGCGACATCGAGCTGCGGCAGGGCCGTAGAGCAAAGCGCCACGCTGCGCAGGACATTGCGCAATTCCGCAGGTTCGCTGAACGGGTTGCCGTTGACGAACGCCATGCGCTCCACGTCGATATCGGGTTCGAAGAAGCGGTTGAACAACACCACACCCCGCGCCCCGCGCGCCAGCAGAGAATCGGCGACGGCAAGCACATTGGTCAGGCGCATCGGCAGTTTCACCGACACCGGGATCTTCACGGCAGCCGCCACGCGGCGCACGACATCGGCGTAGTCCTGCTCCAACTCCTGCGCCGTACGGTGGCGGTCGGTCGGTTGCAGGAAGATGTTCAGTTCCAGGGCTGCGGCCCCCGCAGCCTCCATGGCCACGGCGTAGTCCGTCCATCCGTCATCCGCCGCGATGCAGTTGATGCTGGCGATGACGGGTACCCCTGTCGTACGGGCATCGGAGACGAGTTTGAGAAACTCACCCTTATACGCATCGCCGAGGTAACGTTCGAGGTATTCACCCGAATCGCCCATGCCCTGCGACGGATAGTCCAGCGCGGCGGCATGACGGATGATCTGCTCCTCGAAGATGGATTTCAGGACGACAGCGCCCGCGCCGTTCGCTACGCATTGTCCGATATTGGCCACAGTCGCCGTATAGGGCGAACTGCTCACGACGATCGGGCTGTCGAGTTCCAGTCCGAGATAGGTAGCTTTCATGGGCTTATGCTGTTGCTGTTTGATTTCGACCCTCCAAAGGTAGCGATTCGCCCCCGCATTTCCAAATACCACCTCTAAAAACCGCGGCAGCCAGCCGATGTTCCGTATCGACGTGTTCAGCAGGCACGCTCCCGAGTTGGTCCGACTGCGACCGGACAAATACCTTCCCCCGAAAACAGCACTGCACGCTGATTCCGGGGGAGGCCGGGTGTTGGAACCCGAGAAAAGAAGATTAGAGAGAGAGTATTGTTTAGCCGAACAGTTCGTTGAGCACCTTAGCCAGCCGGTACGAAGCCTTGATGAGCTGGTGATCCAACAAACCGATCGCTTTGTTGCAGAAGGACAGGCCCAACTTGTCGCCGGGTGCGGCCCAGTCGTAGATGACCGCACATTCGCGCCGGCTCTCGGCGAACCAGTCGTCGGGCGTACCGGCAG
>ERZ779885.1083-NODE-1083-length-28749-cov-6.355858_pt1 | contig 28749 bp, 24 predicted proteins | sample MGYA00511554_ERZ779885 | MGnify/ENA primary metagenome ERZ779885 (study PRJEB29588, sample SAMEA2160998) | human gut metagenome | biome: human gut; feature: human-associated habitat; material: faeces | place: Denmark | collected 2008/2010 ... | reverse complement strand
CGTTACAGGTCGTTCAGGTCGGACGTGGCAAAACGTCCGCCGTCCAGCTGAACCATCGGGCGGATATCGGGCGGAATGACCGGGATGACGTCCATGATCATCCACTCCGGACGGTTGCCGGAGAGGCGGAAGGACTCCACAACCTCCAGACGCTTGAGAATGCGCATGCGCTTCTGGCCGGAGGAATTGTGCAGCTCTGCCTTCAGATCGGAAGAGAGCTTTTCCAGATCAATCTCCGCAAGAAGCTTCTGGATCGCTTCGGCGCCCATCGCGGCTTCGAAATCATCCTCATACTTCTCGCGCAGATCGCGGTATTCCTTTTCCGTGAGGATCTGCTGCTTCTGCAGCTCGCGGGTGTTGCCCGGATCCGTCACGATGTACATGGCAAAATAGAGAACCTTCTCGAGCATTCTCGGAGAAATATCGAGCATCAGTCCAATACGGGACGGGATACCCTTGAAATACCAGATATGCGATACGGGAGCAGCCAGCTCAATGTGACCCATACGCTCGCGGCGCACCTTGGCGCGCGTAACCTCAACACCGCAGCGATCACAAATCTTGCCCTTGTAGCGGATTCGCTTGTACTTGCCGCAATGGCACTCCCAGTCCTTCTGAGGCCCGAAAATGCGCTCGCAGAAAAGACCGTCGCGCTCCGGCTTCAGGGTACGGTAGTTGATGGTTTCCGGTTTTTTGACCTCGCCGTGCGACCACTCGCGAATTTTATCCGGAGACGCCAGCCCTATCTTGATCGATTCAAAAACGTTAAATTCCATCCTTGTTCCTCCCTCTTAAAATTCGTCGCCATCGTCGCCCAAATCAAAGGGATCCTCATCGTCGAGATCGCCCTCGCCGAACATATCGTCATCATCGTCGGTGGTATAGTCGTCGTCCTCGCCCTCTTCGACGGTATAGCCGTCCATATCATCCGCGACATTCTGCTCGGAGAAGAGATCATCGGAGGGAGTGAATCCGATATCGTCGTCGTCGTCGAAATTCTGCTTGAGGTCAATTTCCTCGTTGTTCGCGTCCAGAACCTTCACATCCAGTCCGAGAGACTGCAGCTCCTTAATCAGAACCTTGAAGGACTCCGGCACACCGGGCTTCGGAATGTTCTGGCCCTTTACAATTGCCTCATACGTCTTGACACGGCCCACCACGTCGTCGGACTTCACCGTCAGGATTTCCTGCAGAGTATAAGCCGCGCCGTACGCCTCGAGGGCCCAAACCTCCATCTCGCCGAAACGCTGACCGCCAAACTGCGCCTTGCCGCCGAGAGGCTGCTGCGTTACCAGGCTGTACGGGCCGGTAGAACGGGCATGGATCTTATCGTCAACAAGGTGATGGAGCTTGAGGTAATACATATATCCAACCGTAACAGGGTTGTCAAAATACTCGCCGGTACGGCCGTCCTTCAGGCGAATCTTGCCGTCTTCGGACATGCCCGCCATGCGGAAGCACTCACGGATATCCTCCTCGTGCGCGCCGTCAAAGACCGGCGTCATGACCTTCCAGCCAAGAGCCTTGGCAGCCATGCCGAGGTGAACCTCCAGAACCTGTCCGATGTTCATACGGGACGGAACGCCCAGAGGATTCAGCACGATATCAAGAGGCGTACCGTCGGGCAGGAAGGGCATATCCTCCACAGGCAGAATACGGGACACGACGCCCTTGTTTCCGTGACGGCCGGCCATCTTATCGCCGACGGAGATCTTTCTCTTCTGTGCGATGTAGCAGCGGACGACCTTGTTGACGCCCGGGCTCAGCTCATTGTTGCTGTTCTCACGGGTGAACACCTTGACGTCCACCACAATGCCATACTCGCCGTGCGGGACGCGCAGAGACGTATCACGCACCTCGCGGGCCTTCTCACCGAAGATGGCACGGAGCAGACGCTCCTCGGCCGTGAGCTCTGTCTCGCCCTTCGGCGTAACCTTGCCGACAAGGATATCGCCGGTACGCACCTCGGCGCCAACGCGGATAATACCCTCCTCATCGAGGTCGCGGAGGAGATCCTCATTGACATTCGGAATATCGCGCGTGATTTCCTCGGGCCCAAGCTTGGTATCTCTGGCCTCAAGCTCATACTCCTCAATGTGGATCGAGGTGTAAACATCGTCGCGCACGATCTTTTCGCTGATCAGAACGGCGTCCTCGTAGTTGTAGCCTTCCCACGTCATGAAGCCGATGAGAGCATTTTTGCCAAGGCTGATCTCGCCGTCCTTCGTGGCGGGACCGTCGGCAATCACATCGCCGGCCTGAATTTTCTGGTTGACTTCCACAACAGGGATCTGGTTGATGCAGGTTCCCTGGTTGGAGCGCGTAAACTTAATAATATGGTAGACATCTGTCTCGCCGTCCTCGCGGGTCACACGGACCTCGTCAGCGCTGACACTGCGGACTACGCCGGCATGCTTGGCAATAACGCAGACGCCGGAGTCGACGCCCGCCTTATACTCCATGCCGGTACCGACAATCGGGGACTCCGTACGAAGCAGCGGCACAGCCTGGCGCTGCATGTTCGATCCCATCAGAGCACGGTTTGCGTCATCGTTCTCCAGGAAGGGAATCATCGCCGTAGCGACCGACACAACCATTCGCGGAGAAACGTCCATGAAGTCCGCCTTTTCACGCTCCACCTCGACAAAGCCGTCACGGTGACGCGCGTTGACCTTTGCATGCAGGAAGCGGCCCTGCTCATCGAGCGGCTCGTTTGCCTGCGCAACGATGAATTCGTCCTCCATATCGGCCGTCATATAAACGACGTCACGGGTAACGACGCCCGTCTCATGATCGACGCGGCGGAACGGCGCCTCCACAAAGCCGTATTCGTTGATACGGGCGAAGGTAGCCAGATAGGAAATCAGGCCGATGTTCGGTCCTTCAGGCGTCTCGATTGGGCACATACGGCCATAGTGGCTGTAGTGAACGTCACGGACCTCGAATCCGGCACGGTCACGGGACAGACCGCCCGGGCCCAGAGCGGACAGACGGCGCTTGTGCGTCAGCTCAGCAAGCGGGTTCGTCTGATCCATGAACTGGGACAGCGGAGAGGAACCGAAGAATTCCTTGATAGCCGCAACAACGGGACGAATATTGATGAGGGACTGAGGCGTAAGATTGTTGAGATCCTGCGCCTGCAGCGTCATGCGCTCACGAATGACACGCTCCAGACGGGAGAAACCGATGCGGAACTGATTCTGCAGCAGCTCGCCGACGGAACGAATGCGACGGTTGCCCAGGTGATCGATATCGTCGAGATTGCCGAGGCCGACAGCCAGGCAGTTCATGTAGTTGATGGAAGAGAAAATATCATCGATAATGATGTGCTTGGGAACGAGCTCGTCCATACGGGAAACAATCATTTCCTTGAGCTCTTCGTCGCTCGAGCAGGCCTCCAGAATTTCCGCAAGGACGCTGAAACGGACGCGCTCGTTGACGCCGCACTCCTTATGCGCGTCAAAGGAAAGGAAGTTGTTGATCTCCACCATGCCGTTGGAAATCACTTTGACCTCGCGCTCACCGACCGTTACGAACGCAACGGTGACGCCGGCATTGTCAATCTCAACGGCTTTTGCATGAGAGACCATCTCCCCCGCCTCAGCCATCAGCTCGCCGGTCAGCGGGTTCACAATCGGCTGGGAAAGGCGCTGGCCCACAATACGGCCGGCAAGGTTCAGCTTCTTGTTGTACTTGTAGCGGCCCACGCGGGAAAGATCATAGCGGCGGGCGTCAAAAAACAGACCGTTGATATGCGACTGCGCACTCTCAATGGTCGGCGGCTCGCTCGGACGCAGCTTGCGGTAAACCTCAAAAAGAGCCTCCTCCGTCGTCTTGCAGGGGTCCTTTTCGATGGTCGCGCGGATTCTGTCATCCTCTCCGAAATACTCGTAAATCTCCGAATCTGTGCCGAGGCCCAGAGCGCGGATAAACACCGTAACGGGGATTTTTCTGTTCTTGTCAATGCGGACATAGAAAACGTCGTTCGCGTCGTTTTCATACTCCAGCCAGGCGCCGCGATTCGGGATCACGGTGGAGCTGAAGAGCTCCTTGCCCGTCTTGTCGTAATCCATCTTATAGTATACGCCGGGAGAACGGACCAGCTGGGAAACAATGACGCGCTCAGCGCCGTTGATAACAAAGGTTCCGCTTTCCGTCATGAGCGGGAAATCGCCCATGAAAACGTCGGACTCCTTGATATCCCCGCTTTCCTTGTTGAGCAGCCTGGCGGTGACGCGAAGGGCGGCGGCGTAGGTGGCGTCGCGTTCCTTACACTCCTCTACACTGTGATTCGGCTTGTCGATATCGAGCTTGTAATCGACAAAGTCGAGCACGAGATTGCCTGTGTAGTCTGTGATACCGGAGACATCTTTGAAGACTTCCTTCAGCCCCTTGTCGAGAAACCAGGCGTAGGAATTCTTCTGCACCTCGATCAGATTCGGCATTCCAAGGACTTCGTCAATTCTGGCAAAGCTCATTCGGGTGTTCCTGCCGACCTGCACCGGTTTGACATTCACCATTGGCTCAATCACTCCATTCATATATTTACCGCTGCGGCATGAAAAAAGCACAAAATTTCCCTGCATCTTCACGATTTTCAGAGCAACCTACAAACCTCTTGCCTTTCCGGGGAAGTTGTGCTATGATAGGAAAGAAGAAATTTTGCGTATATCTGTCCATGATGATGCAGTATATAATTGTATAACAACATTTTGTATTTGTCAAGGAAAAATACCTCTAAATTGTGACAGGGATTTCCCTGCCCGATTTGACGTATTTTGCCTTTTTCTTTTTTCCGGATGTTTTCATCGCGAAAGGAGCAGGACTCATGAGCAGACATTCCCTGTCTTTTCCTCGTTGCTTTGCCCTTTTTCTTTGCTGCACGCTTCTCTGTCTGCTGTGCACCTCATGCATCCGCCCCGTACAGGTAAACGCTCCCGGTCTGGAGAACGCTCTCCCCCTGCTGGGAGCCGATGAGAGCGTTGTCGTCAATGAGCTTGGGCTTACCGCTGTTCAACCCAATACAATACCGGACTCCTTTACCGAGGAGTATGTAATTGACTCCGCTGTCGACGGAAACGACTGCACGGTCTCTCTGACGTTTTGTAATGAGGTATTTGCAAGTCTCGGATATACCTTTCCCGACACGCAGGGGGCTTTTGCATACGCCGTTAAAATGAGGGAAGCGCTCGGTGAACAGTATGGCAACACCACGACGGATCCCATTCAAAGCGAGGTACAGCACAGCTTCGACGAACTGACCAGCGCCGGCGAGCTTAAACCGTCCCAGCTTTACTATGAAGACTGGGCCGCGGCGGCTGACAGCACACAGATGGAAAAAATGCTCGACGGTGTTCCCACGGAGCGAATCGACATCCGTTTTTCCCTGTTCACCCTTGAGAACGGCGGCATCGTGTCCGTGCGGTACAGCCCCATTCTGGCGGACGCAGCCGAGTCAGAACCGGCAGTCTGAAAAACGACGGGGCGCACATCGCCTTGTCCGGAGCAAAAAACGACGTTTTCCGTGCCGATGCGGCCACGGGAAAGCGTCGTTTTTTAATTTCATCGTTATGTGTCCGGCAAACTATCAAAGCATTCCGCCGGTCTTCGCACCGTGGAGCCACTGTTCCGCAGGCGTTTTGTGTAGGATCTCTGTCAGGGGGCGTCGCTTTTGGACGGAAAACAGATGCTGGCAAACGTGTAGCCGTCAAGCTTATCCCTTACCAAAGCGGCAATCTCCGCATAAATCGCGGAAAAGCGGCAGGACGCCGTTTGCTCGCAGCAGCTTCCGTCCCGCTGGCAGCGGCTGAGCACATACGGTCCTTCCACTGCCTCAAGCACCTGCCGCAGAGTAATCTCGTCGGCTGGCCTCGCAAGACAATAGCCTCCATGCGCACCCTTATAGGAAACGACCAGTCCCTCCTGTACCAGCTTGCGCAGAATCTTGAGGGAAAAACGCAGCGGCACCTGGGCCCGTTCAGCGATATAAGCAGCTTCACAGCGCTTCCCCGCCAGCGTCAGGCATTCAACAATCCGAACTGCGTAATCGGCCTCCAGTGTCATGCGCATGGACATCCCCCTTTCTCTACGGGACGATTAGTCGAGGAAATCCTTCAGCTTCTTGCTTCTGCTCGGATGACGCAGCTTGCGCAGCGCCTTCGCTTCAATCTGACGAATTCTCTCTCTTGTGACGTTGAACTCTTTGCCAACCTCCTCGAGCGTACGGGAACGGCCATCCTCCAGTCCAAAACGCAGGCGCAGGACCTTCTCCTCACGCGGAGTCAGCGTATCAAGCACGTCGGAAAGCTGTTCCTTAAGCAGAGTATGAGAAGCCGCGTCCTGCGGAGCCGGCGCGTCATCATCGGGAATAAAGTCACCAAGGTGGCTGTCCTCCTCCTCACCAATCGGCGTCTCGAGAGAGACAGGTTCCTGTGCTACGCGCATGATCTCACGCACCTTGTCGACCGGCATGTCCAGTTCTTCGGAAATTTCATCCGCCGTCGGCTCATGACCATTCGTATGCAGAAGCTGGCTCGACACCTTCTTGACCTTGTTGATGGTTTCCACCATATGCACCGGGATACGGATGGTTCTCGCCTGATCGGCGATGGCACGGGTGATCGCCTGCCGGATCCACCACGTGGCATACGTGGAAAATTTAAATCCCTTTGTATGATCGAACTTTTCCACCGCTTTGATCAGGCCCAGATTTCCTTCCTGAATCAAATCGAGGAACTGCATACCACGGCCCAGATAACGCTTGGCAATACTGACCACCAGACGGAGGTTCGCCTCGGACAGGCGTTTCTTTGCCGCTTCGTCGCCGCTGGAAATCCGGATGGCCAGATCCACTTCCTCTTCAGGAGTCAACAGCGGCACACGGCCGATTTCCTTAAGATACACCTTAACCGGATCGTCAATGGCAATGCCGTCCGTATTCAGAGCATTCTCAAGATCCTCTCCGTCCTCGTCCTGGGTCAGAAACCCGATGTCGTCAAGCGGCGTGTCGTCCAGACTGCTCTCCACAATCTCGACGCCCTGCGACTCAAGGGTATCATAAAATTTTTCCAGCTGCTCAGGCTCAAAATCAAGCTCGCCGATCGCATCCAGAATTTCATTGGTCGAGAGCTGCCCCTTGGCCTTTCCCTGCTCAATCAATTCTCGGATCACTGTCTTCTTGTCTGGTGCTCCCATAGCGATTTCCCCCTGCTCCTATTCTTTCTGTTTCCGCAGCGCCTGCAGGTAATCCAGCAGCTTTTCCGGCTGTTGTTCCGCCGCAATCTGCCGGGCCTTCAGGGCCGCATTTTCCGTTTTTAATACCTTGATATATTCTTCCACATCACGCTCCGAAACCGGAACGTCATGATAACGGGCTAACATGCGTGCGACAGAGGAAACCTCCTCCTCTGAGAACTCCGCGGATATCGCAGAGAACGAAAGCTCCTCCCCCGCTTCGGCGCTTTTTCGCAGCGCGGTAAAAACGCGCCGGTTGAAGGAGGTAACAAAATCGTCCTCCGTCAGCGAAGAGAGAATACGGGACGCCTTTTCCGGATAACTGAGCATGGCCGCCAAAAGGGCCTCCTCCGCGGACGCCGCCCGCAGATGGGACGCCTTTTCCGGATTCACCCGATCCCGCGCGCCCGCAGCCTCTTGCTGCATCGCCCGGAATTCTTTCTTTTTTTCCTCAGTCCGGCGCTTCTTGGCCAAACTGTCCACCTGGCGCAGGATCGCCGAGCGATCCACTCCTGTTTCCTCCGCCAGCCTGCCGGCATAGACCTCCTGCTCAATTCGATTCTGCAGGCCGGCAAGCAGCTCCGCGGCTCCCGTCAAAAACGCGACGCGTCCCGCGGGTTCGCTCAGCGGATGCGAAGCTCTCAGCTTCTGCAGCCGGTACTCCACATCGTTCCCCGTACTGTCAAGCAGGTTCTTGAAGCGTGCATATCCCTGATCCCCGTAGGAACGAATAAACTCATCCGGATCCTTTCCATTCGGGACAGTGAGCACCTTTACCAGAAGTCCTGCCTCCCGCAGCATCGGGATGGCGCGTGCCGTAGCCCGCTGCCCAGCCTCATCCGCATCGTAGCAGAGAACCACTTCTTTCGCATACCGGGCCATCAAGCGGGCCTGTTCCGCCGTCAGAGCCGTGCCCAGCGTAGCAACCGCCGTCGGGAAACCGGCCTGATGAAGAGAAATTACATCCATATAGCCTTCGGCAAGGATCAACTGCTCTGATCCAGCCTCCTTCGCAAAATTCAGTGCAAACAGCATGCCGCTCTTGTGAAAAACGGGAGTATCCGAGGTATTGAGATACTTCGGCTTCGCGTCGCCGAGCACACGGCCGCCAAAGGCCACCACATTGCCGCGCAAATCAATAATAGGATACATCACCCGGTTAAAAAAGCGGTCGCCCGCGCCGCCGCTTTTTCCGCGAAACGCAACGTTTGCCTGTATCGCTTCTTCGTCCGTGAACCCCTTTTTTCGCAGATGATTCACGAGGGCAAAGCGCTCCTGCGGAGCAAACCCCAGGCCAAAATGACGGATAGTCCGCGGTGTTATCCCGCGTCCCTGCAGATATTCCATACCGCTTTGCCCTGCAGCAGAATTCAGCACACTGTGAAAAAAGCGGGCGGTTTCCCGATTTACCTCATACAGCCGCATACGCAGCTTTCCCATCGAGTCGTCGCCCTGCCCTTCCGGCACCTGCAAACCGACGCGATTGGCAAGGAAACGAACCGCCTCCACATAATCCAGATGCTCAATTTTTCGGACAAACGTGATAACGTCGCCCCCGGCGTGGCAGCCAAAGCAGTAAAATGTACCGTTATCGGCGTAAACATTGAACGACGGCGTTTTTTCCCCGTGAAAGGGGCAAAGCCCGACAAGGTTCCGCCCGGAACGGCGAAGATTCACATAGGAGGAAACCACATCCTCAATGCTGCTGCGGAGCTTGAGCTCCTGAATAAATGATTCAGGGATGCGCAAACAGAAATTCCTCCTCTCCTGAAAGACGCATTGATACCCGATTGTCCTGCCGCGTCCGGCTTTTGCGGTACAGCCGTCCTCTTTTCTCCCCTCGGAACCAATCAGCAGCCGGGCAGCAAAGTCAGAGCATGGAATTCAGGTTCCATGATTTCGGAATAAAAATGCTACTGAAAAGCTGAACCGCAAAATGGTCCGTCATTCCGGCGATGTAATCGCAGGCGGCGCGTTCGCAGCCTTCCTCCTGCGCAATCCGGCGCATATCCTCCGGAAGCCGATCCGGCCGGCAAAGATACCGGTACAGCGTCTCAATCAGTCCCGGAACCTTTTTTTCTTCCTTTTTTGCACGCGGATTCAGGTATACTGATTCATACATAAAGTCGTGCAGCCGATCAAACGCCTGCTGGATTTCCGGATCCAGACGGATCTCCTCCCCTGTGCTGTTTGTCACAGCGGAGAGAACCAGCGTATCGATTCGTTTGGATTTTGTCGAGCCGAGAACATGCAGAATGTCGGCGGGAATCTCGTCCTCACAGAGCACTCCGGCCCTCTTGGCATCATCAATATCGTGATTGATGTAAGCAATCCGATCCGCCAGACGTACGACGCGTCCTTCAAGCGTCCGTGCCTGAGTCCCGCATGTATGGCAGAGGATGCCGTCGCGAACTTCCCAAGTCAGGTTCAGACCCTGCCCGTTCTTTTCAAGCTTTTCCACCACACGCACGCTCTGCTCATAATGGCGGAAACCTCCCGGAACCAGTTCGTTTAAAGACCGCTCCCCCGCATGCCCGAAAGGCGTGTGACCAAGATCGTGGCCCAGAGCGATTGCCTCCGTTAAATCTTCATTGAGCATCAGCGCACGGGCGATTGTCCGGGCAATTTGGGAAACCTCCAGCGTATGCGTCAGCCGCGTGCGATAGTGGTCCCCCTCCGGAGAAAGAAACACCTGCGTCTTGTGCTTGAGGCGGCGAAAGGATTTGCAGTGAATAATGCGATCCCTGTCCCGCTGGTACGGAGTACGCAGTTCGCTCTCCGCCTCCGGGCGATCGCGACCACGCGTTTGGGAGGAAAGAGACGCATACGGAGCCAAATTTCGTTTTTCCGCCTCCTGAATACGTTCCATCACCGTCATGAGGGCAGCCCTCCTTTCTGAGAGGAAGGCCGGCTTGGCCGGCAAAAAATGCTTACAATATAGTTATACGCAGTTTTTTTGCTTTTTCCTTTTTTCTTTCCTCATTTTAAGCAAAAAAATGTCATCAGCAGGCAAAAAAGCGTTCTCCCTCCACCACTGCGGCGCATTCCCCGCAGGTGGCGTCCGCCAATGCCTTCTGCAGCGACGGCAGCGCCTCCGGCTCGATGTGAAAGGACAGCGTTACCGCCTCGCCAAACTCGGAATCATCCAACACGCCGCCATGCTCCGGAATTAAAGCAGCCACGCGTCCGTATTGGCTGTAAGAACACGTCAGACGCGCAAGAGAGCACATGCGCATTATAACCACCCCGGACGACTCGAGAGCAAGTGAAACGGCATGCGAATACGCCCGCACCAAACCACCCGCTCCGAGCAGAATCCCGCCAAAATAGCGGGTGACGACAGCGGCAACATCCGTTACACCGGACTTGCGCAGCACATCCAGCGTCGGCATTCCTGCCGTCCCCTGCGGTTCGCCGTCATCGGAATAACGCTGGGCGCCGCTCTGGCGCAGACGATAGGCATATACATTATGTGTGGCGTCCCAGTATTGAGAACGCATTTCAGAAAGAAAGGCCAGCGCCTCCTCCTCGGAAGAAACGGGCCTGATATGGCCGATAAAACGGGAGCGTCTTTCCACAAACTCCACGTCAGCCGGAGTGAGAATGGTTTTATACTCTTCCATGCTGTCCCCCAAAAAACATAGGCGGCGCATTCTTCTGCGCCGCCTATGCAAATCCTGAAAGAGAAGACATTACTTATCCAAGCCGTAGCGCTTCTTGAACATGTCAACACGCCCGCTGGTATCGACGAGCTTCTGCTTGCCCGTGAAGAAAGGATGGCACTTGGAGCAAATTTCAACGTGGATATCCTTCTTCGTGGATCTGGTCTTAATCACATTCCCGCATGCGCAGGTAATAGTCGTCTCCTCATACTGGGGATGAATCTTTTCCTTCATTTGTTGTCACCTCTTTCACGATATACTGCGACTTAACATTTGGATTCTATCATACTGCGTATAAAAAAGCAAGCATTAATCTTAATTTTCTCAAAAAAGATTTGGTTTCAGCCTATATCCACATTTCTACGCCTGCGGTCTGCGCGGCTTATACATCCATGGCAGATTCCTCCACAGGCGGATTCTCTTTTTCAATTCAAAGGGAGTATTCGCTCCGCAGCGGAGGTATTTCCGATAGCCGCTGACTTTGAGCATTCCCTGCACCGCGCCGTAACCGTTCCCCTCGCGCAAAAGCAGATCCACGCACCACATGACCGCCTGGGGAAGTCTGCGTTCCCTCAAAAGAATGCTGACGCGCCGATCACCCGGCAAACGGCTCTCAATATATTCTGTCGCGCGCAGCAAAGCTTCCATGCGCTGAAAGACCGCCGCACCGACCGGCTTCTGTTTCCCCCGCCGCAATTCATAGGCAGTATCACGCTTGAGGATCGCCTCACAGCGCACAGCGGATTCCGCCGCGCAGAAGCAGCGAAGCAGGAATTCTTCGGAATAACCGTACTCACAGAATTCGGAAAAAGAAAGACGGCGCTGCTCCAGAAAGGCCCGGCGCAGTAAAATCGCCGCAATATCCACCGAAAGCTTTTCCTCCAGAATTCCCTGCAAACACACCGATCCCGGTACGGCAACGCCTTCTTTTCCGAAAGGCTCACCGGCGGTTCCAAACACGATATCAGCGTTTGACGCTTCCGCCGCGCTGCAATAGGCAGTCAGATGACCGGTATACAGCCGCCGCGCAAAGACAAACGAAACATAGCGGCCTGAAGCACGCACCAGAGCTGTATTCAGCGCACGCGCCACTGTCCCTTCGCCGCTCTGAATCACAGCGCCGGGAAGTTTGAGCTCCTTTACGACACGCAGTGCTTCCCACACGGTTTTGTCGCTCGAACCCATGTCCACAACCAGAAATTCAGCGTTAATCCCCTGCGTCTGCTCTGCCGTCAAACGCAGAATGGAGCTGATCTCCTGTGCGATATTCTTAACAGGAAAAATCACAGAAAGGGTAAAGACGTCCATGCTGTATCGATTGCTCCTTTCCGGCAAAAGGCGTGGAGGTGCAGAACTTACTTCTGGACCGCGCCGGGAGAAACACGCTGAACGGTCAGCTCCGTCGCATGATGCGCCGTTCCCTTGGTGACGGTAATATGAAGATCCTCAAAATCAAAGCTGTCGCCTACAGCAGGAATCTTCTCCAGCTTTTCCATGACCCATCCGTTCACCGTTACGCAGTCGTAATCGTCGTCAGACGCCTGAATATCGAGAAACTCGAACATCTCATCAAGATCCGCGCGGCAGTCAATCTTAAAGGTAGTATCGTTGATTTTCTGGAAATAATTCACGACGACATCATGTTCATCCCAAATATCGCCGACCAGCTCCTCCACGATATCCTCCATCGTTACGATGCCTTCCGTACCGCCGAACTCATCGACGACAACGGCCATATGAACCTTGTAATGCTGCAGCATGCGCAGCAAATCGGAAACTTTAACCGTACCGCTGATGTACAGAGGTTTCGTCTGAATCTCCTCGAGAGAGGTTTTTCCCTGATGAAGGGCACAGAAATAATCCTTTTCATGGATTACCCCGACAATATTATCGATGGACTCTTCATAGACAGGCAGGCGCGAGTACGGATTCTCCTCAAACACCTTTGCGATCTCCGCAAAGGGTGTTTCTTTATCCACGCCGACAAGCGCCACACGAGGCGTCAGAATCTCACGGGCGTCCACGTCGTCAAACTCAATGGCAGAACGAATCAGTTCTCCGTTTTCCTCGTCGATACCGCCTTCACTTTGAGCCTCATCCACGATAGTGATAAGCTCTTCCTGCGTCATTTTGCTCTCCGTCTTCTTCTTGAACACAAGACTGAGAAGCTTGCGCCACTGCATGAAAAGAAAGTTGACGGGCGTGAGAACAAACATTAAAAGCTTCAGAATCGGAGCCGAAAACCGGGCGAACGCTTCGGGATTCTCCTTAGCCAGGCATTTCGGAGAAACCTCACCAAAAATCAGCACAACGATTGTCATAACCGCCGTCGAAACAGAAGCGCCGAGGTCCTGATCCATCAGAAGAGCGGCGAACATCAGCGTTGCCATAGAGGCGGAGGCAATGTTCACAATGTTGTTGCCGATGAGAATGGTCGTCAGCATCTTGTCATAATTTTCAGATATCTTCAACACAAGCGCCGCGCCACTGTCTCCGTTATCCGCCAGCGTCTTGAGACGAATCTGGTTGATCGTGGTAAAGGCTGTCTCAGAAGCGGAAAAATATCCGGAAAACACAACGCAGATCAAGATACCAACTAGATAGCCGACGATCGATAGGTCGCCCATAAAATAAATCAAACTCCTTCTTCTTTTGGAAAAATCCCGTATTCATGTGCGCCACATGCGCAATCATGTACGACAGAACCGCGAAAAACATGGAAGTTCTCTGCGGAACTGTCTTTTTTATTGTATCAAAAGATTTTTCCCATTGCAACGCCTTTCTTGTTCCGAGCGGCGCGAAACGGGCGCGGCACGGCGCATGTCAAAGCCGTCAGCCCCGTCAAACTGCTTCTCAATGGTTTTTTCTACCGCAAACGGCTCTCAGCCGTCTTTTTCCGCCTTTCCTTTCCGCATTTCTTCATCTTCCAAATGTGCAGTGCCGACTTTCTTGCCCAACCATCTTCTGCACACTCCTTCTCTGTGCTTATGAAAGCAGTGTCAAAAAAAATATAAATTTTTTTAAAAAACCTCTTGATTTTCTTTTTTGCCCGTGCTATGATAATGAAGCTGTTTCGCAGGAAGCACACGGGGTATTAGCTCAGCTGGGAGAGCGCCACACTGGCAGTGTGGAGGTCAGCGGTTCGATCCCGCTATGCTCCACCACAATCCGAACTCTGTGTCAAACGGCAAAGAGTTCGGATTTTTTGTATATAATCCATTTTTGTCCAAAAGAGAAACGCGCAGGTATCCTCCCGGACTCCGTATATTTTGTGATAAAGAACGGCGGACACTCACAGATACGTGGGTGTCCGCCGTTTCAGTGTTTTGCGTTATAGCGGCTGCGTCCCGGGAGCTCCGGGATCCATCGCAGCCCTTTTTGCCTTCAGCCTTTCTTCTTCCTCATCCTCAAACCGTTTGCTTTCCACACTCTTCCACATGGAAGCCGCGGTTAAAAGCTTTGCAAATTTCATGCGGGACGTGCCAAGCTGAAAAATTTCCTGCAGAAACGGATTCGGATCATCCTCCGCACCGGGCCGTCCTCTGGAACTGCGATAAAGCGCGCTCAATCTCTCCATGGCCCGGGAAAGCTCGTCTGTGCGCTGCTGCCTTTCCCGAACATACTCCTGCGTACTGCCTTCGCTTCGAATCGTGGGAGTAACCATGTTTTTCATAATCTCTTCCCTGTTCTCCGCCGAAGTTCTGAGCTTTTGTTCCAGTTCCTTCTCCATCAGCGTTCTGTAAACGCCATCCGGCATCTGCCTCACTGTTTTCAGCGCGAGACGGAATGACTCCATATTCATGTCTTCCTGCATGACAGCAGGAAGGAGATTGCTGACCTTCATCTTACTCTGGAGGAGAAAATCTTTCACGCGGGACTCGAATTCCCGCAATTCATTCTTCAGCTCATCTCCCGGTCCATCGTCGTGCCAAGCCCGCCTGACTTCCTCCGCCTGACCCCAAAGCTCCGGATCGACAGGCTCTCCTTTTCGTTTTTGTTCCTCGAGATAGGAGAGATACTTGGAAAACTCCTTGGACAGCACGTTGCACACGTTATCCGCTACACGGAAGCATTTCCCGGTATTCTGCACATCGGTCAGATCGGTATATTTAAAATACTCGGGCTTTACCGCTATCTTCTTTTCCACAAAAAGAGCCATCTGATAATTATCCACCAGATTTTCTGTATCTTCCTTGGCAAGACGCTTAGCGTATTCTTCGGGCGAAACGGTGGGATCAGGAGATTTTTTAGGCAGTTTTCTGTATTTCCTGCAATGGGAGCGCCAGACAGTCCCTACTGGATCGGGGCACTCATATTTGCTCTGAAGACCTTTGGGAGTCATCCGCGCCGCCATATTTCCAAAATACATCGACTTCATCCGCGAATAGAATTGCAGCTCCAGAACCTGTGTGCCATTCATATTGGTGTCGGTGTGCCCCATCTCAATTTTCTCATCCTTCTCACCGAACTGCTCCTTCCAGCGCCGCTCCGTCTCCTGGTTCTTTTTCCGGCAGGCTCTTGATCTCGCCCTTTTACCGCGATGCTCCTTCATCATTTTTTCTGCGGGCATCGCCTGCAAGGGAACAAGATCCGACGGTTCGGCATCCGGAGAGACGGAATGCGCACGCAAAATCTCAGCATTTACTTCCGTAGTCGTAGTGGTTGTCGTGGTTGTAGTGGCGGAAACCCTCTGTTCTACCGGCTCGAAAGGATTTCCCGCAAGCTGTCTCCCGCTCTTTTGCGCGCTTTTGAGCTCCTGTGCAACATTCAAAGCTTTTTGCTTTTTCTCTTGTTCCTGCACAAAATCAGGCATGAAGTCACTCTCCCTTTCTCTCCCACCGGCAGAATCCGGCAGAATCCGTTTTTCTGTTTACTCTGCAGACTCCTCCCGTCTTGAAGCGGCTGCATCCTCCTCGAACAACATCAAATCAAAGTCGGAAATCTCCCATACTTTGACGCATTTCCTGTTCCCTTCTCCAGCCAGAATCTTTTCGCTCAAACGGGCTGTCAGCGGCAGATCGACAGAGAAAAGGACTGAGGTATCGGGAGAATAAAATTTCTGTATCTCCGCTGCGGCTGCGCGCAGCAAAAGAAGAACCGCCATCTTATCTGTGCTCATGTTCTGCAGCCAGGAGAGTTCGATGCCGTCTTCTTCAGATGCAAAAAGCGCACAGGCAGCTATTTTCCCGTTCTGGAGAATCACCTGGCTCACCCTCTGATCCAAAGTTTCCCGTCTGCATGGAACCTCACTCTCCGGAAAAGCTCTCTGAAGGTATTCCTGATAGACCGGACCGGGAATGCCCTCCAGCGGAATAACACCCGGAGCAGGTCCGCAGAGAAGCGGAAGCTTTCCGAGTTTTCTGACCGGGATTTCAATACATGAAGCGGGCTCCACAGGCCGAAACCAGGACAGTGAGGAAAAAAACGCGTCCAGCTCCTTTTCCCCTTCCGGCGCCATCGCGGTAAAAGCTCTTACACTGGTACTCTGCAGCAGTGTCACACAGCGCCGCAGCATGGCGCTGCCCACGCCGCGCCGCCTGCACTGGGGCGCAACGGCAATCGAAAGAAGATCGGCCTGATTTTCTCCCAACTCAAAAACTGCCGCTCCCACTGCGACACCGTGCTCCACAGCTCCAACAAGGAAAACTGTTTCCCTCTTCATGAGGGGATACAGCGGGGAAGGAATCAGCGGCAAAAATGCATTCAGCCGCTCCTTGTCTATCAGACAAATCATTACAAAAACACTCCTCCCTGCAGGCGCAGCATTTTCCTGCCGAGACACCGCGCATGCTTTTTTGCATCTGATTCGGCACCCATATTATAGCATAAAACACAATTCAATAGCAAGCAAAGGCGGTTTTTTAATACATTCCGGCACTCTCCCATGACATTGCTTTCTCAGGCCTCATTCGTTTCACACGCTCAGTTATGTATCGACATGAGCACGCAGTTTATTCTTCTGTTTGGTATAAATGAAGAAGGCTGCATCCCCTAATAAAAGCATCCGTTCTCCAACACACCGCAACAATAAGCTAAACAAAAAACGGACGATTCCCTCCACCTTTCGCGTCTGAGGAACCGTCCGTGTTATTTTTCTTCGCACAAAACAGAGACCCGATTCACTTGAAATGCACAATCAAAATGTGATTAATCAACGACATCGGAGGAAAACGTAACCGTCGCAGCAGTTCCGGCAGTGCATTCGGAATCACGAAAATCCGCTGTTACCTGTACAACGGCATTGGTGTCGAAACCCAGAACCGACCAAAGAGTAATCGCCTTGCCGGGCTCAATCTCTACAGGCTGAGACAGGCGGTATCCTGCCGTCGCCGCACATTCTTCCACATCAGGCGCACCCTTGTAACTGGTTTTGGAAGTGCCGTCTTCATCGATGAAAAAAATATCCCAGGATCCGTCCAAAAGCCGTACCGCCAGACGTCCTTCCTGGGAAGCGAGATTACCGTAGCTTTTTCCCACGCTCACCCATTCGCCGTCCACACAGCTCCAAATGTTTACCGAGACGGAGCGAATGAGATCGGAGACCTGATAGTCGAAAAAGACAATTTCATTGTCGATGATCTGAAGGACATTTTGTGTTTCCTCTGTAAATTCACTTGGTTTGACTGTCATTTGTCCGCTTCCTCCGGAACAGGATGACAGAGAAACCGCAATTGCCAAGGCAAGAGCAAGCAGCCGTTTTTTCACCCTTTTCTCCCCCTCTTCCCCATGATGGGAATATGCTTAAGCATACCATATCGCCAATGAAAATTCAATGATTGCACACGAAAGGATACGGCAAATTTTGCAAAAAGAGCGAAACTGTGCTATAATACAAAATCATCTGCGGTACGGCATGCACGCTGCGCCGCCTTTCTGGAAACTCACCCGTAAAGGAGAACGATCAACATGAATACCGCCAGCCTGTTCACGGCCAAAAAGGTCATTTTTTCTCTGGAGGTTTTTCCGCCGAAAAAGGATACCTCCGTCAACGTCATCTATAACACACTGCTTGGTCTGCGCGGGCTGCCGGCCGACTTCATCAGCGTAACGTATGGCGCAGGCGGAAGTCCGGCTCAGCGTGAAAAAACATGTGAAATTGCCTCTCTCATTCGAAGCAATTACCACATCGAACCTGTTTCGCACCTGACCTGTGTCAATTCGGATCGGGAAGAAATTCGTCAGACGCTCGCCAAGCTCAAGGAGAACGGCATTTGCAATATTCTCGCTCTGCGCGGCGACAAAACGCCCGGCATCGAGCCGAAAACAGACTTCCTGCACGCCAGCGATCTGGCCCGTTTTATCCGTGAGACAGATCCCTCATTCAACCTTCTCGGCGCATGCTATCCGGAAGGCCATTTTGAGAGCGACAGTCTTGAAGAAGATATTGACCACCTCAAGCTGAAAATTGAAAACGGCGTTTCACATTTGATCACTCAGCTTTTCTTCGACAACAACAGCTTCTATCATTTCCTGGAGCTTGCCCGTGCACGCGGTGTGAACGTCCCTGTGGAGGCAGGCATCATGCCAATCGTGAAGAAGAGTCAGATTGAGCGCACCGTATCGATGTGCGGCGCGAGCGTTCCGCCGAAACTCGCAACCATTATCAGCCGCTACGCGGACAATCCCTCTGCCCTGATGGATGCAGGTATTTTCTATGCGACGGAGCAGATTATGGATCTGCTCGAAAACGGCGTGCAGGGAATCCATCTCTACACAATGAACAACGTTGAAGTTGCTACACGAATCAGCCGCAACATTGAAAACATCATCGCCGCGAAAAACGCGTAAAGGGAGCGTGTCCGCCTTTGCAGAATCTGACTACACTTGACCGTTCCGAAGTACTGCGGTATCTGGGTTGGAGGGGAAACGAAATTCCCGCCGCCTTGGAGGAAACACTGCAGCGCTGTATTCATGAGATGTGCGCGGCGGCAAGGCCATCTTGGATTTACCGCCGCTTCTCCATCGACCGCACAGACAGCGGCCTTCTGCTGTCTCCCTCCTCCCTGCTCCTGACCGGGAACGACATTGCCGTTCACCTGACCGGATGCAGGGATGTTTTTCTGCTTTGCGCTACCATCGGTCTCGGCGCGGAACAGCTGATTCGCAGCTGCATGGTAACGAACCCCGAGGAAGGCGTAATTCTTGACGCCTGTGCGACACAGGCCATTGAACAGACAGCCGACCTTGCCGAAGATGAAATTGCCGCTCTTTGCCGGACGGAGGGACACGGCCTTACCTGGCGGTTCAGCCCCGGCTACGGCGATCTCCCGCTCTCCGTGCAGGGAGACGTCATCCGCGTGTGCGACGCGGCGCGCCGTCTGGGACTTACGCTTACAGACAGCCTGCTGATGACGCCGGGAAAATCCGTTACTGCCCTGCTCGGCGTGACGCCGCTGCCCGTGACAGAAAACGGGAAAAAACAGGACAAATGCAGCCGATGCCCGAACCGGGGGCGCTGCGCATTCCGAAAGAGAGGAACCATATGCTGAAGCTCAACGATCGCATCACTATTCTCGACGGCGCCATGGGCACCATGCTCCAATCCGCCGGTCTGCCGCTCGGAAAATATCCTGAGGCGCTCAATCTGACGCATCCGGAGGCTGTTACAGCAATCCATCAGGCTTACGCACAGGCCGGCGCCAACATTCTCTATGCCAACACCTTCGGCGCCAATCGCCGGAAGCTTGAGGGCAGCGGACTCTCCCCAAACGAAGTCATTGCCGCTGGAATATGCTGTGCACGGAAGGCTGCGTCGGAGACCGGCGCTCTTGTGGCTCTGTCCTGTGGTCCGATTGGAGCTCTGCTTGAACCAAACGGGAACCTCCGCTTCGAGGAAGCGTACGACATCTTCCGCGAAGCTGTCACAGCAGGTGCTCAGGCAGGAGCCGATCTCATTGTCTTTGAGACGATGACCGATCTTCTCGAAATCAAAGCCGCCCTCCTCGCTGCAAAAGAAAACACGTCCCTCCCTGTTTTTTGCTCGATGAGCTTTGAACCGAACGGGCGTACCTTTACCGGCGTGTCCGTCCCAGCGATGGCCCTGACCCTGGAAGGACTTGGCGCGGACGCATTGGGCATTAACTGCTCTCTAGGCCCCGGTGAGATTCTCCCCTTTGCGAGGGAACTTTGCACATGGACGCATTTGCCTGTTTTTGTCAAACCGAATGCCGGTCTTCCGAATCTCAACTCCAATTCGTATGATATTTCTCCGGAAGAATTCTGCGGTCTGATGGAGGAATATGCGAAGCTCGGTATTTCCTGCATGGGCGGCTGCTGCGGCACAACACCCGAGTATATCCGTCTCCTCGCCGCACGGTTCGGGGGGCAGCCCGTCGTGCCAAGAAGCGTTTCCCGTCATTCCGCTCTGTGCAGCGCAAGCCGTGTGGTAGAGATTAACGGTGTTCATGTGATTGGTGAGCGCATCAATCCAACCGGAAAAAAGCTCTTTAAGGAAGCGCTGCGCAAGCGCGATATCGGATACATTCTGCGTCAGGGGATCGAACAGGTACGTGCCGGAGCAGAAATTCTCGACGTCAACGTCGGTTTGCCGGAAATCGACGAGGCCGCGTTGATGGAGGAGGTTGTGCGGCAGCTGCAGGGTGTTGTCGACGTTCCTCTTCAGCTTGACAGCAGCAGTCCGTCTGTTTTGGAGTGTGGTCTGCGTCTCTGCAATGGCAAACCAATTGTCAACTCCGTCAACGGAGAACAGGCAGTGCTTGAACGCATTCTCCCTCTTGTTAAAAAATACGGCGCTGCCGTCGTCGGCCTTACGCTTGACGAAAACGGCATTCCAGCGAAGGCGGAGGAACGCTTTGCCATCGCAGAACGGATTGTGCAGGCTGCGGAAGAACGAGGCATTCCGCGCGAGGATATTTACATTGACTGCCTGACACTGACAGCCTCTGTCCAGCAGGCAGAGGTCCGTGAGACTCTGCGTGCCATGGAACTTGTCAAGGAACGGCTAGGAGTGAAAACGGTGCTTGGCGTATCGAACATCTCGTTTGGTCTGCCGGATCGAGAAGTCCTGAATGTCTCATTCCTCACTCTTGCAATGGCGCACGGTCTCGATCTTCCCATCCTCAATCCAAACGCAAAGGCAATGATGGACGCCATCGACGCCTTCAACGTTCTTTATAACCGCGATCCCGGCTCTGTGCGTTATCTCGAACGCCACGCTGCGTCAGCCTCCTCCCCATCCCCTTCAAAGGCAGGCGGCGGTTTGCCGCTCACAGACTGCGTTCTCAGCGGCCTGAAGGATGGAGCGGGCGAAGCCACTGCTTCTTTGCTTGCCGAAGGGCACGATCCCATGGAGATTGTCAACGAGATTCTCATTCCAGCGCTGGACCGTGTCGGCGCAGATTTTGAATCAGGGAAACTGTTCCTTCCTCAGCTCATCCAGTCAGCTACAGCAGCTCAGGCCGGTTTTGAGGAGATCAAAAAAAGTCTTGCCCTGCAAAAAACAGAGCGCTCCGTTTCCAAAGGAACTATCGTCCTGGCAACGGTAAAGGGTGACATTCATGACATCGGCAAAAACATTGTGAAGGTCATCCTTGAAAATTACGGGTACGATATTTTGGATCTCGGCAAGGATGTTGCGCCTGAGCGCGTTGTGGAAGCGGTCCGAAATTCGGGTGCTCCGCTCGTCGGTTTGTCTGCTCTGATGACAACTACCGTCGCCTCGATGACGGAAACAATTCATTTGCTGCACGATCAGGCTCTTCCATGCAAAGTTATGGTTGGCGGAGCGGTGCTCACTCCGGAATACGCCGCGGAAATCGGAGCGGACTTTTATGCAAAGGATGCAAAAGCCAGCGCGGATATTGCAAAGGAAGTCCTGGGATAACAGCGCGTGCCTGCCAAATGAACAAAGCTCTCTAAGGAAACCTCCTATCTTTTCCGGTTCATTAAGGCCCAACAGGGCGCTATCACGATTGGGTTATTGAGATTTCTTCTCTTTTTTAGTATACTAGAACCAGATCCATCAGGATCTGGAAGCACAGACGTTGGAAAACGCTATTTGATTGAGCGCGTTTTTCCTCTCAGGCGAGCATCTCGGAAAAATCTCGATGAAAATTCCATTTTTCTGGTCGTCTCCTGATGACAGCAGAAGCATTCTGTCGTGGACAAAGTGCATTGTCAAGCTCTGCGCGTGCAGCGCTTCCGCCTTTGGCAACAACAATAAGGACCCCAAGGATCATGAACATGTGAAAGGAAGGTTCGTTATGGCAAGAAAGAAAACAAGTGCGACAAAGAAGAAAACAAGTGCAAAGAAAACTGCGGCCGCCGTTCCGGCAGAGGAAAAGAAGATCTCTGCTGCTGCCGCCGCTCCTGTGAAAGAAACCGCTCCCGCTTCCGAGAAGAAGGAAACCGCTGCCAAAACGGTCGCTCCGGCGGAGGAGAAGAAGGAAGCCGCTGCCAAGACAGCCGCTCCGGTAGAGAAAAAGAAAGCCCCTGCTCCTGAGAAGAAAGAAGCTGCCGCTCCGGCAAAGGAAAAGAAAGCCGCGCCCAAAAGGACATCCTCTGCCAAAAAGAAAGCAGCTCCTGTCACAGAAGAACCCGTTTCCGCTGCACAGGAAAACGTTTCCTCTGCGCCTGCTAACGCAGAGGAGGCAGCGCCTGTATCTGTGCTGTCCAATCTGCCCCGCCGCAGTGTCGCGTTTATTGGCTCGGAATGCCATCCGTTTGTTAAGACAGGCGGTCTGGGGGACGTCATGTATGCCCTGCCCCGTGAACTGGTACGTCTGAACTGCGATGTACGCGTGCTCTTGCCTCGCTATGCCTGTATCCCCAAACAGTACCAGGATAAGATGATTTATCGCGGCGAGTTTTACATGGACCTCGGAAAAACAGGCCGCAATTATTATGTAGGAATTATGGAGTACATCTGCGACGGCGTCGTATACGACTTCATTGACAATGAGGAATTTTTCTCCTCGGGCAATCCCTATACCAACCTGGTGGATGACATTCCGAAATACTGCTTCTTCAGCAAAGCCGCTCTGGCTGCGCTGAACTATATGAACTGGATCCCCGATATCATTCACTGTCACGACTGGCAGGCAGGTCTTGTACCGGTTTATCTTCGCACACTGTTCCAGGATTCTCCGGTCGGCCGTGCACGCTCTATCCTCACCATCCATAACCTTCGTTTCCAGGGAATTTACAATATCCCCACCATTCAATACTGGTCCGGCCTGCCTGATTCTGTATTCAATATGGGCGCGCTCAAGCAAGACTATGAGGACGCCAATATGCTCAAGGGAGGACTTGCCTACGCGGACCGCATTACCACTGTCAGCGGCACGTACGCATATGAGATCCAAACGGCCGAATACGGCGAAAACCTCGAGGATCATCTGCGCTACCACAGCGGTAAGCTCAGAGGAATTGTGAACGGCATCGATTATGGCATGTGGAATCCCGAAACAGACCCCGCACTGGCCGTTCATTACGGCCTCGGCAATGTGCTTGACCACAAGATGGAAAACAAGCTCGCGCTTCAGAAGGAGCTGGGCCTGCAGGAGGATGAAAGCAAGTTTGTCATCGGTCTGATCTCCCGTCTTACCAATCAGAAGGGACTGGATTTGGTCAGCTCCATCATTCCGCAGGTTCTTGACGGCAATACGCAGGTGGTCGTTCTGGGCACCGGAGACAAGCAATACGAAGATACCTTCCGCTATTATGAGAATACCTACCGCGGCACATTCAGTGCTTGCATCCAGTATGACGAAGCAAGAGCTCACCGCATCTATGCGGGCGCTGACGCTCTGCTGGTACCGTCCCGTTTTGAGCCGTGCGGCCTTACGCAGCTCAACGCCATGCACTACGGGACACTGCCTATCGTCCGTGAGACCGGCGGTCTGAAGGATACCGTAGAACCCTACAACAATTTCACCGGCGACGGAAACGGATTCACATTTGATCGCTATGACGCCGGCCTTCTTCTCGATGCTATCAACCGAGCCAAGACCGTTTATTTCACCAACCGGTATCACTGGGATGAGATTGTCCAGCGCGACATGGCAAAGGACGTTTCGTGGGAAAACTCGGCAAAGCAGTACAAGGCTCTGTACCTGGAGCTGACACAGTGGTAACTCCTCCCCTCCTTTCTCACTTTTTTGAAACGAAAGGATAGCATCCATCACACGCCAATAAATACAACCACACGAAAGGCGATACGCTTCCCGCAACGGGGACTGTGTATCGCCTTTTTGATGTTTGCAGAAAACGAAGCCGCTTACCCGTTCCAAAGCAAGCCGGACAATGACATTCCCCCACACTGGAAATCTTCAAAAGGAGGACGGTATTAAGAAATCACGGTTGAACCGTTTCCAACTACCGCGTTATTGTGATTTGAGCAAGCTGTGGTACACTGAAATCAGAACATACACGGAAAGGAGTTTTCAAATGCTGCATTATTTACCGGGTAATCTGAAAAAGTATCGTATTCTGAAAAACCTCACACAGGAAAACGTAGCAGAGTACCTCCGCATTACTCCGCAGAGCGTATCGAAGTGGGAACGGGGGGTCTCAAAATTAAAGATACCACACTAAAACCCACGCTTACATTACTTCCAAACAATACAATTTTGGAGGTAAACCCTATGAAAAAGCTGATTTCCTGCGAATATAACTTCGATAACTGCTGTGCGGAATTGAAATTCACCGATGGCAGCATGATTGCGATTGATACCATCGCCGTTGAGAGTGAAGTTGCTCGTAATATGTACGAACGGCCGGAGCTTGACTATCTGATCTGCAACGCTCCTTTGGAGTATGCAAACCTTATCTTAAATGGTGATCCAGAATTGTATCTAAAAACTGTAACTGAATACAAACCATTGGATTAACGCGATCCATGGGGGCTGCTCAAACGAATAACGCTCGTCTCAAGGCTTTACTCGTCCACAGTTCATACAGATGGCGTTTCTCTCTTCAAGGAAGAACTTTTCCTTGCGGCTGAAATTGTTAACGGCAACTTGTATCGCCTTGGCACGAATACCGTTTCGGAGAATATCCGCATAGATCATTACAGGTAATACCTTTGCTCGTTTCCTCTCAAAAAAGAAGAGGCGGACGATAAAAATTTTCAGATATTTTCAGATATGTAGTTGTTGAGTTTAAAAATCCATGGTAAAGTAATCATAGCAGTTCTTAAAGTTATGAAGTTGTTTGGTGTGGTAACTTAATAATACATCATAAATTTAAAAACTGCTATTTTTTATGGCAGAATATTGAAATTAATTGTATCTGTGGCTAGCCGTCGCGTCAGCGACCTGGTACAATATCAATATAGTGGGATCCGGCCCCATACATTGAACAGAAAAAACAGGAGGGAAAACATTATGACTAAGTTATACTATCAGTTTCCAAACACTTGGTTCGGTGACTGCATGCCTTTTGGAAAGGGAGATCAGTTTTATCTGTTTCATCAGAGAGACACCAGAAAGCCTTGTCCGTTTGGGGAGCCCTTTGGCTGGGATCTGGCAGTGACTTCTGATTTTGTACACTATGAGGATAAAGGGACCGCGATTCCAAGGGGAACTGACGAGGAGCAGGATCAGTTCATTTTTGCGGGAAGTGTTTTTGAAGCGGAGGGAACCTATCACATTTTTTATACCGGATTCAATCGGGATTATCCCAGCCAGGGAAAAGCTTCTCAGGTGCTGATGCATGCGGTGAGCGACGACCTGCTGAACTGGACCAAGACCCAGGATAAACTGACCTTTACGCCTCAGGAGGGTTATGATCCGGATGACTGGCGGGATCCTTTTGTGATCTGGAATGAAGAAAAAAAGGAGTATCTGCTGGTGTTGGGAACCAGAAAGGCAGGCCCCAAGGAGCAGCAGACGGGCCGGACTGTAAAATTTACGTCAAAAGACCTGAAAAACTGGAAATTTGAGGGGGATTTCTGGGCGCCGGGCTTGTTTACCATGCATGAGATGCCGGACCTGTTCCGGATCGGTGACTGGTGGTATCACATTATTTCAGAATACAGCGACGGCAACAAAATGGTGTATCGGATGAGCAAAAGCCTGGATGGCCCATGGATCGCCCCTGCGGATGATGCTTTTGACGGACGTGCTTATTATGCGGGCAGAACTTTCTGTCTGAACGGGCAGCGTATTCTGTTCGGCTGGGTACCCACGAAAAAGGACTGTGATGACCGCAAAAACTTTGAGTGGGCAGGAACCTTTGTGGCACATGAGGTATATCAGAGAGAGGATGGAACTCTGGGAGTAAAGATCCCGGACACCGTGTGGAACGCTTTTGAAGGGGGAGATAAAACAGAGGATCTGGTGATGAATTCCCTTTATGCCAGACAGGAAAAAGTGTTGTTTGAAAACACATCCGATTTGTTCCGTTTCGAGGCAGACGTGGAATTTTCAGAGGGAACACGCTCCTTTGGACTTCGGTTTTATGAAAATGAGGAAACCGGTCAGAGCTATCAGTATCTTTTTAATATAGAAGAAAACCGTTTCCGTTTTGAAAAAAGCCCCAATATGCCCTGGCCTGCCAACCAGAACATCGGACTGGAACGACCCATCCGGCTGGAGGCAGGAAAGAAGTACCATATTCAGATGATTCTGGATGATACCATAGCAACCATCTATGTGGACGGCGTGGCGCTGAACTCCCGGTTTTATCAGAAATTCGGACAGTCCCTCGGTCTGTTCGTGACGGATGGAACGTTGACGGTGAAAAACGCTGGTTTGTCCCGAACGTTAAAATAAAGATGGACATTCCATCCAAAGTAATATAAACTGATATCAGATCTGTTGAAAGAGAGGAAAATGTATGAAATCCTATTGTATGATTAGCAATGCAAAGACTTTTGCTTTTTCCGCAGAAAATCCCACCGGAACCAGAGCGGGCGGTTCCAGAGGAGGGGATTGCACCAAACTCAGCCCCACCGTAACAATCCACGCAGGGGAGACAGTAACGCTGGTGGATACCGATGGACCGGGCATGATCCAGAGCATCTGGTTCACCGGATATGTGGGACGCAGCTTTGTGATCCGTATATACTGGGACAACTGTGAATATCCCTCCGTGGAAGCCCCCATCTCCGCATTTTTCGGAACCGCATACGATGAGAATTTTGTGGACAGGGACGGAAAATATGCGGTGCTTAACTCCGCACAGATTCTGGTGGCTCCCGGACGGGGACTGAACTGTTACTGGGAGATGCCATTTAAAAAGCACTGCCGGATCACCATGGAGAACCGCGGCGAAAAAGACAATGACTTGTACTATATCATCACCGGCTGCCACTGTGAGATGCCTGACGAGATCGGATATTTCCACGCTTCCTACCGACAGGAGCACCCTGTTCAGAAGGGGCGTTCCTACACCATCATCGATGGGATTCAGGGGAAAGGCCAGTTCGTGGGCGTGACCCTCGCTGCCGGTATGAACGGAAACAACACCTGCTGGGTGGAGGGCGAAGCCAGAATGTACATCGACGATGACAAATATCCATCCATTCATTATACAGGTACCGAAGACTATTTCTGCGGTTCCTATGGCTTTGGAAATGACGTTCAGATCAAGTCATACCAGACCTACAGCGGTCTCTACAGCGGAATGTACGCCATCTACGGTGACAACCGGGAATTTTATAACGGCCAGCAGAGATTCCTGCTGTACCGTTTCCACATCGCTGATCCGATCCATTTTGAGACCGGCTTCCGTATGACGCTGGACAACCTGGGCTGGACCGGACCGCGGTACGACGACTATACTTCCTGCGCATATTGGTATCAGACGCTGCCGTCAGCACCGCTGAAACCTTTGCCGTCGGACAAAGAGATGATCATGAAATGACCGCTGCAGACAAACTGCCGTAATGCGTGAACTGCCTTTATAAAAAAGTTTAGTGTGTCAAGTGTCAAAAAAATACTTGACACACTGTTTCTTTTGCCAATCAGACTCACGCTTACGGTATAATATATTTAGCGAAGTATTGTAAGCGTGGGTTGTTTCACGAACAAGAGGATTTATTTTGAAACAACCGTACAATACAGCACTATATATGAGACTGAGCCGTGATGACGAAAATTATGGAGACAGCGTATCCATCGAAACTCAGCGCACTATTTTACAGCAATTTGCAAAGGATAGCGATCTTCATGCGGTCGGTGAGTATATCGGCGACGGATGGAGTGGGACTACGTTTGAAAGACCGTATTTCAAGCGAATGACGGCAGATGTGGATGCAGGAAGAGTAAACTGCATCGTCTGCTGAAAGGCAGAGTGCCGAACTTGAATCTGAACGGCAAACAACTGTCGGTGCGGAGACTTGGATTTTTCTTATCAAGCAGTACGCAAACCTCACCGTACTGACAGCGGCTCATCGCTGCCTCTAACCTCAAAAGTTCAAAATTTTTCATAAGGGAATAAATACCAACCTAAAAAGGCAAAAATTTTTTGCAGTTCTTACACAAAAGTCCGCTGTAATTTCGAAAAATCACGGTGGACTTTTTCTGTGTGATTTATTGCCTAAAACTATATGTAATGATATAATGAGTCTGATAAATCGGTGTTTACAGAACTCTACCGACAGTTGTTTTTCCTCACCCAACCGTCGGTTCGTGGACTTTTGATACAGCTTCGGCTATGCTGTAAATGTAAGGTGGTGACAGATATGGATCAAACCAAGATAGGAAAATTTATTGCAAGAAAAAGAAAAGAACATGGCCTGACACAGATGCAGCTAGCGGAAAAGCTCAGTATCACCGATCGTGCCGTCTCGAAATGGGAGACCGGGGGTTCACTTAGATAAAGATACCACATCAATCCCACGCTGACTTTTGCTCAACCGATACAGCCGGAGGGCTGGATAACAAGAAAA
>ERZ779885.1068-NODE-1068-length-28984-cov-3.455114_pt1 | contig 28984 bp, 20 predicted proteins | sample MGYA00511554_ERZ779885 | MGnify/ENA primary metagenome ERZ779885 (study PRJEB29588, sample SAMEA2160998) | human gut metagenome | biome: human gut; feature: human-associated habitat; material: faeces | place: Denmark | collected 2008/2010 ... | reverse complement strand
GCGAGCAGGTCATGGAGCTGTTCCAGAGCCTGAACGACGAGGGCGTCAGCATCTTGATGATTACGCATGACGCGGAGATCGCATCGATGGCACAGCGCACCGTGGAAATCCGCGACGGAATGATGAAATCGAAGGAGGTGGCCGAAACATGAAAAAAGGAAAAGCAGCAAAGAAAGCCGCGATTGCAGTTGTGACCGCAGTTGCCGTGGGCGGTGTCAGTGTCGGCGGTTATTACGGCATCCGCCAGGCGCAGAAGACGACCGTAAAAGTGTATCCGGTCAGTGACTTTACGAGTGGTTACTGGGGAGACAGCATGAACATGGAAGGCCAGATCACCTCGACGGCTTCCCAGAACATCTATCTTTCCGACAGCCAGACCATTTCCCAGGTTCTCGTCAAAGAGGGCGATGTGGTAAATGCCGGAGACACGCTGATGACATACGATACCAGCATGATCGAGCTGGATCTGGAAACGCAGCAGTTACAGCTTGCACAGACAAAGCTGAAAATCCAGCAGAGTGAAAAAGAACTGGAAAAGCTGAAAAAGACAAAACCGGTATCGGATACGCCGCTGAATCCGGTGGAGCCGGATTTCCCGGATTTCCCGGATTTTCCAGATGAACCCATCGATCCGGATTTCCCGGACGAACCGATTCCGACCCCAGAACCGGAGCCGACGTACGAGGATGCTGTTCTGTACAGCAGTACGAATAAGCTTGTATTTGGTTCCAAACCATACAAAGGAGAAGGAACGCAGGAAGACCCATACACCTATCTCTGCGCACCGGGAACAGTCCTGACAGGCGGATTCCTGAATCAGATGGCAGGATACGCGGATGAAAAGGGAACGAAAAAAGAAGAGGACAGCGAAGGATACTGGTTTCGCCTGGAGATTCATGAGGAAAACAAAGCCGCAGAGGCGCTGGAAACCGTGTGGGAGCAGGATGGAACGAAGATTGCGAAAGCATACGAGACTTCGTATGAAGCAGTCCTGAGTCTGAAAGAATCCGAATCGGCGGATGCACCGGAAATAAAAATCACCACGCCGCTTGCCAACACAGAGGTGGCAGAGGGCGGCGAGCTGAAGCTGAAAATCGGAATCAATGAGAAGAAAGATACCGAAGAGAAGCCGGATGAGAAAGCCGACGATAAAACGGATGATAGAACCGAGAGTCCGTCCGAGGACGATGTGACACAGCCGGGTGAAGCCGGAAATGGAAGCGGTGAGGCAGACGATTCCACGGAAAACACCGAAACGGAGGTCACTTACACATACGTCTGGAAACACAACGGAAAGACAATCGACGGAGATTTTAAGGATACTTACACAAAAGAAAACATCACAAAAGAGGATGCCGGAATCTATACAGTAGAAGTGACAGCGAAAAATGACAAGGGTACTTCCATGGCAGTCAGCACTGCAAATGTGGCGGTAAAAGAAGGAACGATTACCCCGACACCAAGTGTAACTCCGACCCCGAGCGTTACGCCGGGACCGAGTGTAACTCCAGAGCCGACCGTCAGCCCGGAACCAAGTACAACACCGATTCCGACCACAGAGCCGGTTCCAACAGAAATTCCGGTGCCGAGCGAGACCCCAGTTCCGACGGAAACGCCGACGCCGACCGAAGCCCCGGCAGAACCGGAAGCGGAACCGCAGAGCGAAGATGTGCCGGAAGCAGTGCAGACGACAGCAAAAACCGTATTCTACGGTGAAAAAGCATCGGTACAGTCCCTCTTTACATCATCCACAGGAAGCAGCGCAAATAACAATACTTCTTCCGGTGATGATACCCAGATGACCTACACAAAAGATGAGTTGAAAAAAGCCATCAGCAAAAAAGAAAGCCAGATCCGTGATCTGAAGCTGGATCAGAAGGAAGAGGAACTCAAAGTCAAAAATACGCAGAAATCCCTGGATTCCCAGACCGTAAAAGCGACGATCAGCGGTATCGTAAAAAAAGTCGGAAATGCAGAAAAGCCATCCAATGACGGAAGCGCGTTTATCCAGGTCAGCGGAAATGAAGGCCTGTACGTGCGCGGCTACTTAAGCGAGACGTATCTCGATCAGGTAAAAGTCGGCGATGAACTCAACGTGACTTCTTGGTCTTCGGGTGCTTTTGCAGCGGCAACCGTAACCGAGATTTCTCCGTACCCGACAACAAGCTACATGTCGTACAGCGAGACACCAGCCTCCTTCTATCCGTTCACAGCCGTTATCCCGGAAGGCGGAGAAGGTTTTGAAAACGGTGACTGGATCGAGATTGCAATCACTGTCGGAAACGATGTAGAAAACGGCAACGGCCTGTACGTCAGCAAAGAATTCATCCGCGAGGAAAACGGACAGAAATTCGTTTATATCCGGGATGAAAATGATAAATTAAAGAAACAGAATGTGGTAACCGGAAAACTTCTGTGGGGCAGTTATTACGAAGTGAAGAGCGGTCTTTCCGAAGAGGATTACATTGCATTTCCGTACGGCAAAACCGTGGTGGAAGGCGCAGACACGAAGGAATCCAGTTCATCGGATTATTACAACAGTTAAGGAGGCGCATTATGTTAGAAAATGTAAGACTTTCCTTTCAGGGAATCTGGTCACACAAAATGCGTTCCTTCCTGACGATGCTGGGTATTATCATCGGAATTGCGTCGATCATCTCAATTGTCTCCACGATCAAGGGAACGAATGAGCAGATCAAACAGAACCTGATCGGAGCCGGAAACAACAACGTGACCGTCAGCTTAAAGCAGGGCGACGGTGATTACTGGATGGACAACGGACTGCCAAGCGGCGTGTCGAAACTGTCCGATGATCAGAAAAAGCGGATCCGCGAGCAGGATCAGGTGGAAAATGCATCGTTTTACACCGAAAGAACGTATGTGAGCGGCATCGCAAAAGGAAACACAACACTGGACAGTGCGAAGGCGCTTGGCGTGGATGAAAATTATCTGTCGACGTGCGGATATCAGATTTATCAGGGACGCGGCTTTGTGGAGAGCGATTTCTCGAAGACCCACAAAGTTGTCCTCCTCGACGATACCGCAGTGCTGACACTCTTCCCGGATGAGTCGCCGGTCGGCAAAACGATCGAGATCATGGGAGAGCCGTTCACGGTGATCGGCGTGATCAAAAAAGCCGATTCGTTCCAGCCGGTCATCAATTCCAGAGATGACTACTATACGTACAATCAGGAATCTTATCCGCTGGTGCTGATGCCGGATGTCTGCTGGCCGATCGTATTCCAGTATGATGAACCGGAAAATGCCGTTGTGATGGCAAAAACGACTGAGGATATGAGCACGGTGGGAAAGACAACAGCGGATATCATGAACGAATCCGTGACCAATACAACTGATTCTCTTTCCTATCAGGCAGAGGATCTGCTGGAGAAAGCAAAGAGTCTGCAGGAGTTAGGCCAGAGCACGAACCAGCAGCTGATCTGGATCGCGAGCATTTCGCTTCTGGTCGGCGGTATCGGTGTTATGAATATTATGCTGGTATCTGTAACGGAACGTACAAGCGAGATCGGCCTGAAAAAGGCGATCGGAGCAAGAAAACGCAGAATTCTGTTCCAGTTCCTGACGGAGGCGGCAGTGCTTACCAGCATCGGCGGACTGCTCGGTGTACTGGGCGGCATCATCATGGCGCAGGTGATCTCGAGAGTATCACAGACGCCTGTGGCAATCAGCATTCCGGCGATCATCTTCTCCGTGGTATTCTCCATGGTGATCGGTATCGTATTCGGACTGCTGCCGTCGGTAAAAGCAGCAAATCTGAATCCGATCGATGCGCTGCGAAGAGAATAGAACAAAAAAGAGTTGAAAAATCCGTGCGGGTACAGCGTAGGTGCTGGATCCGTGCGGATTTTTTGTGCGGCGTGTGCGGATGAAACTTAAGATCTTTACTTTTTGCGGAAAGTCGGTTATACTGGAAAATAAGCGCAATTTGCGGCGCAGCAAAGAGGCATTCGAGTTTCAGATTCGGTATGTTTATGAAAATATAAGAAAGATTCAAAGACATTTCACATTCGTTTATGGTATAATCAAACAAGAGTATGACCAACGAAAAGGAGTATACGCGAATGAATATTTTGTTTTTTATCACACCGAAAAGTGAAACGGCTTATCTGTATGACGACTGCTCACTTCGGCAGGCCATCGAGAAGATCGAATATCATAAATACACGGCGGTTCCGGTACTGAACAAAAAGGGCTGCTACGTGGGAACACTGACGGAAGGAGATCTGCTCCGCATCATAAAAGAACGGTATCTGCTGAATTACCATGAAGCAGAGGATATCCCGCTCTGGCAGGTTCCGAAACGGTGGAATTATGAGTCCGTCAACATCAACAGCAACATCGAGGACCTGATCGAGATGTCCATGCGGCAGAATTTCGTTCCAGTTGTGGATGACGAGGGAATCTTCATCGGCATCATCCGAAGAAGAGATATCATCCAGTACTGTTATCAGAAAAGCGGCATTAAAGAAGAGGAAGAAGCCCGGCGCAGCGCGCGGAAACAAAACGCAGAACAGATGATTCTGCAGTAAAGAAGAAAATGAGGGAAACATTATGAAAAAACTGATCGATCTTATCCAGGAAGAGCTGGTAAAAGCCTTTACCGCTGCGGAGATGGACCCGTCCTATGCAAGGGTTTCCGTTTCCAACCGCCCGGATCTGTGCGAATACCAGTGCAACGGCGCAATGGCAGCTGCAAAAGCATACCACAAAGCACCGATCCAGCTGGCTGAAGCAGTTGTAGAAAAAGTGACCGATCACAGCGTGATCGGTGAAATTGAAGCCGTAAAACCGGGATTCATCAACCTGAAAATCAACCCGGAATTTCTGGCAGATTATCTTTCCAAAATGCAGAACGATGAAGATCTTTCTGTAGAAAAAGCAAAAAATCCGAAAACCATCATCGTAGATTACGGCGGAGCAAACGTGGCAAAACCGCTTCACGTCGGCCATCTCCGTTCCGCGATCATCGGCGAGAGCATCAAGCGTATGGGACGCTTCATGGGGCACAACATGATCGGTGACGTTCATCTTGGAGACTGGGGTCTGCAGATGGGACTGATCATCACCGAGCTGCAGGAGCGCCATCCGGAGCTTGTTTATTTTGATGAGTCCTTTACGGGAGAGTACCCGGAGGAAGCACCGTTTACGATCAGCGAGCTCGAGGAGATTTATCCTTGCGCAAGCGGCAAATCGAAAGAGGACGAGGACTATAAGAAACGTGCACTCGAGGCAACGAGAGAGCTGCAGCAGGGCAGAAGAGGATATCGTGCGATCTGGAAACACATTATGAATGTTTCTGTTGCCGATCTGAAAAAGAACTATGGAAACCTCGACGTTCATTTCGATCTGTGGATGGGTGAGTCCGATGCACAGGAGTACATTCCGGACATGGTAGATTACCTGAAAGACAATGGTTATGCACATTATGACCAGGGCGCACTCGTTGTTGATGTCAAAGAAGAGACAGACACAAAAGAGATCCCGCCGTGCATGATCTTAAAATCCGATGGAGCAGCTCTGTATGATACGACAGACCTGGCAACCATCATCCAGCGTATGAAACTGTACAAGCCGGACGAGATCTGCTATCTGGCAGACAAACGTCAGGAGCTTCACTTCGTACAGTGTTTCCGCTGTGCAAGAAAAGCAAAACTGGTGAATGATGATACCGCTCTTTCCTTTATCGGCTTTGGCACCATGAACGGAAAAGACGGAAAACCGTTCAAGACCCGTGAGGGCGGCGTTATGCGTCTGGAGCGTCTGATCGGCGAGATCAACGATGAGATGTATCAGAAGATCGTGGAGAACCGCAGCGTAAAAGATACGGATGCAAGAGGAACGGCACAGATTGTCGGACTGTCTGCTATTAAATACGGTGACCTGTCCAACCAGGCATCGAAAGATTATGTATTCGATGTTGAGAGATTTACTTCCTTCGAGGGAAACACCGGTCCGTACATCCTGTACACGATCGTTCGTACAAAATCCATCCTCGGAAAATATAAAGAAGAGGGAAATGAACTGAAGAAAGGCGCACTTCTGGCACCGAAGAGCGACAGCGAGAAAGCTCTGATGCTTTCCGTATCCCGTTTCAACGGCGTTGTGGAGAACGCATTCGAGGAGAAAGCACCGCATAAGATCTGTGCTTATATCTACGAGCTTGCAAACGAGTTCAATCACTTCTACCACGAGACCAAGATCTTAAGTGAGCAGGATGAGGCAAGAAAAGCATCTTACCTGGCACTGCTGGATCTTGTCCGCGAGGTACTTGAGACCTGCATCGATCTGCTGGGATTCTCGGCACCGGAACGGATGTAAGATTCGTCAAGAGGGAAAAAATAGATAAAAAACAGGCGATTTTTTTGGCAGCCGTCGGCTTCTGTAGTTCTTGCAGAAACGGCGGCTGTTGTGTTATACTTACATCACGATTTTTCATCCGCTTGGACATTCGTCCTGAAAAATCGATTCTATATTACTCTATCGAAGAGCCATTCGGCTCAATTTATATCCATGTACAAAAACAGAATATCGGACTGACAAACACTTTGACGTAAAAAGAGGAGGCGGGATCATTGGAAAAGTAGAACTTCCGGGAGGGAAGTATCGCCTGCTGTCAGTGCTCGGAAGAGGGGCAACGTCTGTCGTTTATCTTGCAGAGAAAACTGGATCCGGAAAGCGGTATGCAGTCAAGGTAAGTATATGTGACAGGGAAAAACTGCGCCGGGAAGCGTTTCTTTTACAGAAGTTTTCATATCCCGGGATTCCCTGTGCGGTGGAACTTCTGGAAAGTAGGACAAAAAGCTTTCTGGTGATGGAAGCTGTAAACGGAAAATCTATCGGACAGCGTATGCGTAAGGGAGAACGGTTTTCCAGCCGGGAAATTCTGAAAACGGGAATTGCCCTGAGCGGGATTCTCTGTTATCTCCATGCACAGAACCCGCCGGTTTTCTACCGGGATCTGAAGCCGGACAACGTGATGATAACAGAGCGTGGTGAAATATACCTTGTGGATTTCGGTGCAGCCGGAACAGAAGAAACGGGTGTGGAAGTCCGTTATGGAACCCGCGGTTATGCAGCGCCGGAGCAGTATGACGGGAAGTGTGACGCCCGTTCCGATCTTTATGCACTAGGCGCACTGCTTGCGGCAATGGCGAAGCATGCGAAAAAGCGGCAGAAAAGAGGACTCTGGCGGGTGATGGAAAAGTGTATGCAGAAAAAGCCGGAGGAGCGGTATGCGTCTGCCGGAGAAGTCAAAAAGGCACTGCGGCGGCTGGAAAGAAAGCAAAAAGGCAGGAAGACTCTGCGGATCTTTGCAGTTTTTGCTTTTCTGACAGGAGGAGCGGCTGCGGTTGCCAGCAGGATGCCATGGGGGCAGTTTCCGGCGGCAGACGAATGGGAGGAGCAGGGAGATCTCTGGTTCTGCGGAAATCCGGTGGAAGAAGGCAGTCTGCCGAACTACCAGAAAGCGCGGGAAGCGTTCTTAAAGGCAGACCATCTCAGTCAGGCGGGGCGTGTGGAGCAGGAACTTGTGGAATACTGTCTGGCGGATGATGCGGCAAGGGAAAAAATGCAGATGGAGCCATTGCTGGCTGAATTTTATGATGACACGCAGCAGGAGCCGGAAAAAGAAAAACGCTGCCGCAGATATCTTGCTGTTGCAGGAATGTATTTCAGTTTTTCCGAAGAACTGGCGCGTGAAAATGACATAGACGCCATGCGGAAAGGAATCGAAGTGCTGGAAAAGGCCGCAGGCGAGAATATGGAGGGGCAGTGGGAGGCGGTTATCTGGCAGAGACTGGCGGATGCGTGCTATCTTGGCGGAAAATCCGGGGATGGGGAAAGAGAACAGGACTGGTGCCAGGAGAGCTTTCTCTATTACGAACGGCTTCTGTGCAGCAGACAGGATGGAAACCGGCGGAAAAATCTGCTCAGGGCCGCAGAGCTGGCACTTCAGTTCGACATGCAGGAAAAAGCAGAACAGTACCTCAACGAGGCAGCAGAAATTCTGGGAATGGAGGAGGACATTTTTTATCAGCAGATCAGAAAAAGATGGGAGGAAGCAGGATGAGAAAAAAGACCATATGCGCAATGATGACAGGATTCCTGGCAGTCCAGGGAATCGAAGTCCACGCGGAGACACAGCAGACGACAGGCGAGGCCGCAAGTGCGGTGGAAAGCGTGGAATTAGAAGCTGAAATCATCGAGAACAGTGATGTGACAGATGCAGACGGGAAAGCCGGACCGGAGGAACTGCTGCCGGACGAAAAGTCAGAAGAAGAACCGCCTATAGAAGAGAAACCAGAGCAGGAACCAGAGCCGCCGGAAGAGAAAACAGATCCGGCAGAGATCGGAAAGAAAGAGACAGAAGGAGAAGAAAAAATGCTTCCCCCGACGGTAATTCCGGATCCGGAGAAAGAACCAGCGGAAAGGTGGGAAGAAGAGGAGGAAGAAATTTCGGAGGATTCAGAATCGGGGAAGCCAGAAGAATTACCGGAGGCAGGAGATATGGGTTCCGGGGAATCGGAATCAGAGGAAGGATGTGAAGAAACAGATACAAAAGAATCAGAGACAGAAGAGTCAGATTCGGAGAGAACGGATTTTGGAGAAATGGACACAGAAAAACCAGATTATGAAGATACAGGTTCAGAAAAATCCGGAACGGAAAATTTGATGCCAGAAGATCCGGAACCGGAAAAGCCTGATATGGAAGAAACGAAGCAGGAATCTCCGTCAACCGAAAAAGAGTCAGAAAATCAAACCTCGGAAACAAAAGCACCAGAAAAAGAGGAGCCTACCGTAATGCCAGATGCCGGAAAGTCAAACACAGAAAAGCAGGAACAAACGGAGCCCGGGCAATCGTCTCCGGAGAAAGAAGAACTCAAAACAGACGAACAGCTGCCCGTTGCTGCAGCCACGCCCGAGGAGGTGACCCAAGATCCAGATGATATTCCACTACAAACAGAAGAAAGCAGTCCTCCGCCTGCCGAAACTCCATCTGAGAGTGCCGGGGAGGAGCCATCTCAAATACCGCCGCAGATCATCGCCGATTTCATATTATCACAGATGGCAGACGAAGAGTTCGAAGCGCCGAACCCCCTGATTATCCGCCCGGCCGACAACAGCGTCGAAATAGATCCCGGTTATACCCCGGAAATTCTGCTCGAGGGAGCCGCCGACACGGCTGAAATTCTTTCCTGCATGGTAAATGGCTCCGAAGCCGAATATGAATGGAAAGAAAACAAAATCTGTCTGAAAGCCGAGAGCCTTTCCGAAGGCTACAACCGCATCACTGTAAAAGTGCGTGGCGCAGACGGCATTGTTCGAACCATGAAACCGTGGGAAGTCAACGTGAAACCAAAAACTTCCACACTTGTCAGCCAAAGAACCAGCCAGAAACCAAAAGGAACCCGCCTTTGGCAGTCCCTGAGGCGCCTCTGGAACCTGATTCGTGCCATTGCCGAAATTCAGAATCAGACCACCCGCTATCTGCGTGCACTCTGCAGAAAATAGCCTGATCCGGTTTTGTTTGTATTTCTAATTTCGATATGCTAGAATAAAAGACATGTCATACGATAAAAAAAGTAAAAGAGGAAATAAGAGTATGTCAGATATGATATTATTTGATCTGGACGGAACCCTGACCGATTCCGGTCCTGGAATTACAAGATGCGTACAGTATGCGCTGGCATCCTTTGGCATCGAAGAGCCGGATCTGGAAAAACTGAACTGTTACGTGGGGCCGCCGCTTCTGGAATCTTTTATGAATTTTGCAGGCCTTGGCTGCGAAGAAGCACAGCAGGCCATCACAAAATACCGGGAGCGATACGAGGCAGAGGGCATTTTTGAAAATGAAGTATACGAGGGAATCCCGGAGGTTCTGGCGTATCTGAAAGAGCAGGGAAAAATTCTGGCGGTAGCATCGTCCAAACCGGAAAAATACGTGGAGCAGATCCTGGAGCATTTCGAAATCAGAAAGTATTTTACCGTAGTAACCGGTTCAGAAATGAACGAAACCAGAACCGACAAAGGAGAAGTCATCGCAGAGACGCTGCGCCGACTCGGAGCAGAAGACAGCCGTTCCGACGTGGTGATGGTTGGTGACAGAAGCTATGACGTAATTGGGGCAAGAGAAAACGGACTGCTCTGTGTCGGCGTATCGTATGGGTACGGCGGAAGAGAAGAACTCGAGGCAGCAGGTGCCGCAAAGGTATGTGATGCACCGGAAGAACTGAAACTGCTGGCGGAGGATCCGAAAGAAGAGAAGAAAAGACGCGACCGCATCAAAAAAATGAAGCCGGAGCGTATCCCGTGGCTGACAAGAGGAGAAAGTGGAACAGGAATCTTTGCGCCGAAAGAGAAAAAAGCAGAGAATATAAAAGAAAAAAGGACAGCGAAAACAGAGCCAAAAACGGAGGAAATCGTAATTCCTATCCAGCGGAAGCTATGGCGTCTTTTAAAACCGCTTCTGACGTACGAACTGTTTCTGATCGGAGCAACCGTACTTCTGGCGCTGATCCTGATGACGTTTACGACCGGCGGTTATCTGGAAGAGCGTATGCACGCGACATCCGTTCTTGCATCAGCAATCGGCAGTCTGGCGGCGATCCCGGTTCTCTGGAAACAGTACAAAAAAGATGAAGGCATGTTCCCGAAACCGGAAAAACGGTGGAGTGCGGCAGAGGCCGCCGCCTGTATTCTGCTGGTTATGACCTTCGGCCATCTCCTGAACACTGTCATGAACGTGACCGGCTTTACCAGAATCTTTTCCGGCTATCAGAACATGGCATCAAAGATTTATGAAGGACAGAACCCGCTGCTTCTGATCCTGTCCGTCGGTGTGCTGAGCGCGGCCGCAGAGGAAATTGTTTTCCGCGGCATGATTTACCGCAGGGCAAAAGATTTCTGGGGAACCGGCTGGGGCATCGCAGCATCATGTCTGCTGTTCGGTGCATATCACGGCAATGTGACGCAGTTTGTCTATGCAGCCGTGGTAAGTGTGCTTCTGATCCTTATTTATGAGCGGTGCGGAACACTCCTTGCCCCGGTTCTTGCGCACATGGCAGAAAATATCTGGGGACTTTACCGGAGCCAGTTCGTATCCTGGATGACCCAAAAAGCGCCGGCAGGTGCATGGATGTTCATCTTTTTGGAAGCGGTAATCTGCGCCGGAACGTTCTGGTATCTGTTTTTAAAGGATAAACAGGGAAAAACACAAAAATAACAGAAAAAAACCGCAGAATCCGCGAAAAAAATGCTTGTCATGAAAAAAACTCTGTGATACAATCTTACTGTTGCACAATAAGCACCCATGCGGTACCAAGGATGGTGCCTGTTTTTTGAAAAACAGGTTCCAAGGTGAAAAAACATGGGGAAGAATAAAACCATAAGGAGATAAAACAATGAGCGTAATTTCAATGAAACAGTTACTGGAAGCCGGTGTTCATTTCGGACATCAGACAAGAAGATGGAATCCTAAAATGGCTCCGTACATCTACACAGAGCGTAATGGTATCTACATCATCGACCTGCAGAAATCTGTAGGAATGGTAGATGACGCATACAAAGCTGTTGCAGACATCGCAGCAGACGGCGGCACAATCCTTTTCGTAGGAACCAAAAAACAGGCTCAGGACGCTATCGCTGTTGAGGCAGAGCGCTGCGGAATGTACTATGTAAACGAGAGATGGCTCGGCGGTATGCTGACCAACTTCAAAACCATCCAGAGCCGTATTGCAAGACTGAAAGCAATCGAGACCATGGAGCAGGATGGCACCTTCGAAGTTCTTCCGAAAAAAGAAGTCATTGAGTTAAAGAAAGAGCTTGCAAAACTGCAGAAAAACCTTGGCGGTATCAAAGAAATGAAGAGACTGCCGGACGCTATCTTCGTAGTAGATCCGAAAAAAGAGAGAATCTGCGTACAGGAAGCTCATACACTGGGAATTCCGCTGATCGGTATCTGCGATACCAACTGCGATCCGGAAGAGCTTGACTATGTAATTCCGGGTAATGACGACGCTATCCGTGCCGTAAAACTGATCGTTTCCAAAATGGCAGACGCAGTTATCGAGGCAAAACAGGGCGAGGCTGAGGAAGCTGCATACGAAGAAGCAGCAGAGACAGACGCTGAATAATTTACGCGAAGTAATGAACTGGGGGGAACTTGAAATTCAGGTTCCCTTCGGCGAATCTCACAATAGCAGACCGGCATGAAGATGCAGTCTGCTGAATCACGTATACGGAGGAATAAAACAATGGCTATTACAGCAGCAATGGTAAAAGAGTTAAGAGAAGTAAGCGGCGCTGGTATGATGGACTGCAAGAAAGCTCTTACAGCTACCGAAGGTGATATGGACAAAGCAATGGAGTTCCTGAGAGAAAAAGGACTTGCTACTGCTCAGAAAAAAGCTGGCAGAATCGCAGCTGAGGGTATCGTTATGCTGAACGTATCCGAGGATGGAAAGAAAGCTGTCGCTGTAGAAGTAAACGCTGAGACAGACTTCGTTGCAAAGAACGAGAAATTCCGTGGCTATGTAGCACAGGTTGCAGAGCAGGCTATGGATACAACTGCAGCAGACGTAGAAGGATTCCTGGCAGAGCCTTGGAAATTCGATACCAACGAGACCGTTGGCGAAGAGCTGGCTCATCAGATCGCTACCATCGGCGAGAACATGAACATCCGTCGTTTCCAGCAGGTAAAAGAGGAGAACGGTTTCGTTGCTTCTTATACTCATATGGGCGGTAAAATCGGTGTTCTGGTTGACGTTGAGACAGATGTTGTAAACGATGACCTCAAAGAGATGGCTAAAAACGTAGCAATGCAGATTGCAGCTCTTCGTCCGCAGTACACAAGCCGCGACGAAGTAAGCGCTGATTACATCGAACATGAGAAAGAAATCCTCATGGCTCAGATTCAGAACGACCCGAAAGAGTCCCAGAAACCGGAAAAAGTTATCCAGGGAATGATCCAGGGCCGTATCAACAAAGAGCTCAAAGAGATCTGCCTGCTTGACCAGGTATACGTAAAAGCAGAAGACGGAAAACAGTCCGTAGCTCAGTACGTAGCACAGGTTGCTAAAGCAAACAACGTAACCGTAGCAGTAAAAGGCTTCGTTCGTTTCGAGACCGGTGAAGGAATCGAGAAGAAAGAAGAGAACTTCGCTGAGGAAGTTGCAAAACAGATGAACGCATAATTCAACTGTGAATTTGTAAAAATAACGCAAAAATATAAAACCCTCATAAATGTGCAGAAAATACACGATTTATGAGGGTTTTTTACTGTCACAGGCAGTATCCATCGGAAATGCAGTAAGTGCCCTGAAGGATACCGTCCCCGGAGATTTCCCGGCAATGAATCTTTCGGAGATTTGTGAATTAATCCAGGAACATAAATCGAATGGTCCGGTAATGGAGATGAAACGTTAAACATAAGAAAAGAGGAACAAATTTGAAAAAACAAGACAAAAGAAACTGGCCGAAAGCAGTGATTCAGATCCTTTCTTTCCTGCTGATCCCGGGCTTGTTTGAGGCGCAGTTTTCTGCGGTTGGGACGATTGTTTCCGCAGTTTATCAGGGGACAGTTTCGTGGGAACGGATCAGGTATTCGGTATGGATGCTGCTGGCGACGGTTCCGGCAGTGATTATTGTGGGACGGTTTTTCTGCGGATATTTCTGCAGCTTCGGGGCTGTGCAGGATTTTCTGTGGTTTGCAGGAAATAAGCTGAAAAAGCGGTTTCGAAAAGCAGGTGCGAAAAACCTGCATTCAAATTCAAAGAAGAGTGGAAGAAATGTTCCAACAGGCTGGATCAAATATGGTGTGCTCCTGTTCTGGGCAGTCTTCGTATGGAACGGTATGATAAAATGGAACATCGCAGGGCCGTGGCAGGTGTTTGGACAGTACAGTTCCATCGGACACTGGCCGGGCGTGAAGCCGATGTTTTCGATTGGCGGTGCGCTGATTCTGGTGATTTTCGTCGGATCCGTCTTAATCCAGCGCTTTTTCTGCCGGTATCTCTGTCCCATGGGAGCCATCTACAGCCTGATTTCCAGATGTACTCTGTTAAAAATTGTAAAACCGCGGAGCAAATGCGGAAACTGCCGTCTCTGTACTGCAAAATGTACCATGGGAATTGATCTGACAGAAAAAGAGCAGACGGCAGGCGGCGAGTGCATTGGATGCGGGGTATGTGTAAACGGATGTCCGAAGAACAATGCACACTGGAAATACCGATACAGCGTGTGGATCGGTGTCGGGGTGACCTGCCTTACGATTGCAGCATCGCAGTTCCTGATCCGGAACAAGAGCGGTTCCGTTGGTAAGACAGCAGGTGATGCGGCCATTGATACGGCAGAACAGAATCCGGGCGGCAGATTCCAGGACGGCACTTATTCCGGAAGTGGAGAAGGCTACCGCGGAACCGTGACCGTTTCCGTAAAAGTGGAACAGGGAACGATAACCGGACTGACGATAGAGAACGCCGAGGATGATCAGACATATCTGGACAGAGCAAAGTCAGGAATCTTTTTGGAAATCATGAAAAAACAGAGTACCGAGGAGATAGATACCGTTTCCGGCGCCACCTACAGCAGTAAAGGGTTGATTGAGGCCACTCAAAATGCGTTAAAAGAAGCCGCCGGAGATGAGAATACTGTACAGGAAAATACAGCATCTGAATCGACGGATACAACGGAAGAAAAACAGGCATTCCTGGACGCCGGCCGTTTCCACGACCTGAAAGACGGCATCTATACGGGTACCGCCGATGCCTTCCGCGGGGATGTCGAAGTGCAGGTGACGGTAGAAAACCAGAAAGTGACCGACATCTCCATCCTTTCCTACTGCGACACCGAGGAATACTTTTTCCGTGCAGCACCTTACGTGATAGGGCAGATGAAAGAAGAACAGAGCCTTAACATCGACGCCTTGAGCGGTGCCACCTACAGCAGCAACGGCATCATCCACGCCACTGCCAATGCCCTCGAAATCCCGGAGGACGAATATGCACCGCGCCCCGGCCGTGATCTGAAAAATAAACAGAAAGACCATGGTCACATTGTACAGCATACCATCGAGAACTGGGAGCAGTATGAAGAAAAAGTAAAAGAATACGAAGACGTACAGAATTAAAAAAATAATCTCAGAATAAGCACTGTAAATACATCCATCTGTATTTGCAGTGCTTTTCTGCTGTAACAGAACCCCGTCTGACTGCATCAAAAATATAAAAAATTTTACAATCATTTGATATAGACCTTATCGGAACAGGATAGCAGTTAAAATACAAATGTGCTACGATCGTGATTGTAGTAAAAAATATTCTGAAAGAAATGGCAGGAACAGCAAAAATACAGCGGTTAGGCTGGAGTCTGGGATGGATGCAGTCAAAAGACTGTAGCCTGAAAAAGAGGAGAACGAACGATTGACATACAAGGAAATTATAAAAAACAAAGAAATTAACGCATATCTGAAAAAAGAAACGAAAACCTGGGACAGCTGGGATATACGGATCATTCGCAGAAACACTGTATGCAGGTTGCCCATCAGGGAGGAAAAATTCTGAAAAAGCTGGGTTATTCGGAACATGAGATTGAACTCGCTCAAATTGCAGGTTATATGCATGATATTGGAAATGTGATTAACAGATCACATCATGCAGAGTACGGTGCACTTCTTGCAAATGAATTTTTAAAAGAAACGGATATGACGTTGGAAGACAGAGTAACCATCGTTTCTGCAATTGGAAACCACGATGAATCAACGGGAAGTCCGGAGGATGTGATCTCAGCCGCCTTGATCATCGCAGATAAAACAGATGTCAGAAGAAGCCGTGTAAGACAAAAGGAACAATCTGCTTTCGATATTCATGACAGAGTAAATTATGCGGTTACAGATTCCAAGCTGAAAGTGGATGAGAAAAAATCAGAGATTGCATTGAATCTCCAGATTGATGAAAAAATCTGTTCGATGTATGACTATTTTGAGATCTTTCTCGGAAGAATGATGCTGTGCAGAAAATCGGCAGAAATACTGGGAACTACGTTTAAACTGACGGTCAATGGACGAAAAGTTTTGTAAAAAGAACAAAAATGGCTTTACATGGATTTTACAGAAACAAAACAATGGCAGGATAGATGAAAAAATTTTCTTATTATATGATAACCATCAGGGCTTTTACAGCAAGTGAAAAGAAAAGCGGAATCTTTGAAAGAACGCGCAGAAGAAGGAGAATTAAAATACATGAAAAAGCAGCAGTTAAAATCAGAACCCTATATGATGAACCGTGAATTATCCTGGCTGAAATTCAATGAGAGAGTCTTAAACGAAGCCGGAAACCCGGCCGTCCCGCTTGCCGAGCGTCTGACGTTTGCTTCGATCTACCAGTCAAACCTGGATGAGTTCTACCGTGTCCGGGTCGGCATATTGATGGATCAGATGGAATCAAAAGAAGTGGTCCGGGAAAATAAAACGAATATGACGAGTGAACAGCAGGTAAAAGCGATTCTGCAGGAGACAAGAGACCTGGATCAGAAAAAAGCGGCGATCTATGAGCAGCTGATGGGAGAATTGGAGCCGAAGGGAATCCGCCTCATCAACTTCAATAAGCTGTCCGCTGAAGAGGGAAAACTGCTGGAAACGTATTTTGATAATGAGATCGCGCCGTATCTGTCTGCCAACATTGTGAGCAAACAGCAGCCGTTCCCGTTCCTGAAAAACAAAGATATCTATGCGGTCGCACTCCTTGAGACGAAGGGCGGAAAGACCCGTGCTGCGATCATCCCATGCAGCAACAACGTATTCCGCCGTCTGATCGACATCCCGACCAGAAAGGGAACCTTTATGCTCTCCGAGGAGCTGATTCTGCACTTCCTTCCGAAGATGTTCAAAAATTATGTTGTAAAAGAAAAATCCCTGATCCGTGTAACGCGGAATGCCGATATCGATACCGAGACGATTTACGATGAGGATCTGGATTATCGTGATGCAATGGAAAACCTGATCAAACAGAGAAAACGTATGAGCCCGGTCCGCATGGAGATGTCCCGTGAGCTGAACAAGAAGCTGACTTCATCGCTCTGTAAGGAAATCAAGGTGGACAAAGACCATGTATTCCTGTCCAGAGTGCCGCTGGATCTGTCATTTGTCTTTGCACTGCAGGGATATCTGCGCAGTCTGGAGCAGAACGGAACGGCCGACACTAAGCAACTGTTCTATCAGCGCCGCGCCCCGCGTATGACACCGCAGTTGGATTCGAAAGCGCCGCTGATTCCGCAGGTTATGAAAAAAGATGTTCTGCTTTCCTATCCATTTGAGAGCATCAAACCGTTTATCAGCCTGCTCGACGAGGCGGCAAAAGATGAGAGCGTTGTTTCGATTAAGATGACACTGTACCGCCTGGCTGACAAGAGCCAGATTGTTGATGCACTGGTCGAAGCAGCAGAGAATGGAAAAGAGGTTGTTGTCCTTGTTGAGCTGCGCGCCCGCTTCGATGAGGAGAGCAATATCGAGTATTCCCGTATCCTGGAGGAGGCCGGCTGCCGCGTGATTTACGGCCTGAACGGCTTTAAAGTCCACTCCAAGCTGTGCCTGATTTCCAGAAAAACAGAGGACGGCGTATCGTATGTGACCCAGATCGGAACCGGAAACTATAACGAAAAAACATCCGCACTCTACACCGACCTGTCTCTGATCACCGGAAACCAGGCGATCGGAAAAGAGGCGGCAGAGGTGTTTGCAGCGCTCTTAAAGGGCGAGACCGTGGAAAAGACAGACCTTCTTCTGGTTGCACCGAAATGTCTGCAGAACCGGGTGCTTGAGATGATAGATGAAGAAATTGCGCATGCAAAACAGGGTGAGGAGAGTTATATCGGCATTAAGATCAACTCCCTGACAGACAAAGCCATCATCACCAAGCTGGTGGAGGCTTCCCAGGCGGGCGTGAAGATCGAAATGATTGTCCGCGGTATCTGCTGTCTGATTCCGGGAATCGAGGGATACACGGAAAATATCAAGGTTGTCAGCATTGTCGGCCGCTTCCTTGAGCATTCCAGAATTTACCGTTTTGGAACGAAAGAGCGCGAGAAGGTCTATCTTGCATCCGCCGATTTCATGACAAGAAATACCATCCGCCGTGTTGAGGTTGCCGCTCCGGTTCTGGATGATACCTTAAAAGAGCGCCTGGACTGGATGTTCGAGACGATGATGAAGGACAACGAAAAGGGAAAATGTCTGAATGCCAGCGGAAAATATGTGGACCGGGAATCGAACGGTACGAAACTCAATTCGCAGGAGCTGTTTTACGCGATGGCGTACAGCAATGCGGAAAAAGCGCAGACAAAGGCATAAAAACAGACAGAGATTTTATTCTGTGAAACGGCAAAACCGGAGAACAGCCAGGCAGAAAAGCGGGCGTTCTCCGGTTTTTCATTTGCACCCGTGATAGCAAAAAACAATAACGAATGGAATTGACAATTTCAGCTCCTGGTCGGATCGGGCAGATGCACTGCACGCCGGAAAAATCGACGGTGCATCGGAACTGATTGAGCTGGCGATGAGTGCAAAGGAAAAAGGCGTTGATCTGAAAGCTGCGGCGCTCGGCCAACGGGATGGAAATGTGATCGTGGTAAACAGTGAAATCCAGGATCCCTCTGGGATGAAGGGAAAGACCTTTGCGATTCCATCCACCCAGTCATCCCACTACATTCTGCTGCAGGATGAGCTGGCGAAAGCAGGTCTTACGCTGGCGATCTATCTCGCCGACCGCGTGGTGATTCTCGATGCCAATCCGGGGCAGATCAAAGCAGTACTTACGATTCCGCTTGGAAAGCACCGGGATCGTACGAGTGAGGATTTTCTGGCAATTCGGGATCAGATTTTTGAGATCTTCCATATGAAACGGGAAGATGCGATTGAATATTATACTTAACGGGGGAACAAAGCCGCTTTGAGATTTTTTGCGTTTCACTCCGGGGTTCCGCAATGAGAGATTTTGTGGTACAATAAGCAGTGAGTCGGGCCGCAGGGGATGAGGGGCCTGAAAAATATGAATCATACAGACAGGATGAAACAAAATGGAAAAAACCAAAAAACTGGCGGTAGGCATTTTAGCGCATGTCGATGCGGGAAAGACGACGCTGGCAGAGGGGATTTTATATAAAACAGGCCAGATCCGGAAAGCCGGAAGAGTGGATCACAAGGACGCCTTTCTGGACACGGAGGAACTGGAAAAAGCAAGGGGTATCACGATCTTTTCCAAACAGGCCGTGCTGAAGCTGAACGAGACGGAGGTCACACTCCTTGACACGCCGGGCCATGTGGATTTCTCGGCGGAGATGGAGCGCACTTTACAGGTCATGGACTATGCGGTTCTTCTGATCAGCGGTGCGGACGGCGTGCAGGGTCATGTGGAAACCCTGTGGCGGCTGCTCGCGCGGTATGAGATCCCGGTCTTTCTCTTTATCAACAAGATGGATCAGCCGGGCACGGATGCGGAAAAACTGCTGGAAGAACTGCAGAGCCGTCTCTCAGAGCACTGCCTGAATTTCTCGCAGGATCTCCAGAACTCAGAATTGCTGGAAGAACTCGCCATGTGTGATGAGGACGTGCTGGAGCAGTATCTGGAAACGGGAAGCGTGGAAGAAGACCAGATCTGCATGATGATCGCAGAGCGGAAGGTTTTTCCGTGCTGCTTTGGCTCTGCACTCAAGATGGAGGGCGTGACGGAATTTCTGAAAATTCTGGACCGGTTTACAAAAACGCCGGAGTACGGCGGGGATTTTGGCGCGCGCGTTTTTAAGATTTCAAGGGACACGGCAGGAAACCGTCTGACGCATCTGAAAATCACGGGCGGCGTGCTGAAGGTAAAGCAGATGCTCGGCGAAGAAAAGGCAGACCAGATCCGTATTTATTCCGGTGCGGGCTATACGATGGTACAGGAAGCACCGGCGGGGACGATCTGCGCCGTAACGGGACTGAACAGCACCTTCTCCGGTCAGGGCATCGGCAACGAAACCGAGGCGGAAAAACCGGTGCTGGAGCCGGTGCTGACGTACCGCATCGAGCTTCCGCCGGACTGCGATGTCCATCAGATGCTTGGAAAACTGCGCCAGTTAGAAGAAGAAATCCCGGAGCTCCACATTGTCTGGAATGAGCGCCTCGCGGAAATCCATGCGCAGGTCATGGGTGAGGTGCAGATCGAGATCTTAAAGAGTCTGATCCACGAGCGTTTCGGCGAATGGGTGGAATTCGGAGCCGGAAATATTGTATACAAAGAGACGATCCGCAGTACCGTGGAGGGTGTCGGCCATTTCGAGCCGCTGCGCCATTATGCAGAAGTTCATTTGCTGCTGGAGCCGGCAGAACCGGGCAGCGGACTGCAGATTGGAACCGTCTGCAGCGAGGACACCCTGGACCGCAACTGGCAGCGTCTGATCCTCACACATCTGCTGGAGCGGAAGCATCCCGGCGTGCTGACCGGGTCGGAGATTACCGATATGAAAATCACGCTGGTCAAGGGCCGTGCGCACATTAAGCACACCGAGGGCGGCGACTTCCGCCAGGCGACGTACCGTGCGGTGCGGCAGGGACTGAAAAAAGCAGAATCCGTTCTGCTGGAGCCGGTCTATGCGTTCCGTCTGGAAATTCCATCGGAATCGACGGGACGGGTGCTGAACGATATCCAGCGGATGTACGGCAGCTTTAAACCGCCGGAAATGGAAGGCGATATGACAGTGATCACCGGAACCGCACCGGTTGTGACGATGCGGGATTATCAGAAAGAAGTAACTGCTTACAGCCGGGGACGCGGAAGAGTGTTCTGTACCTTAAAAGGATATGAGCCGTGTCACAACGCGGAGGAAGTGATTGCCTCCATCGGCTACGATTCCGAGGCGGATGTGGAAAATCCGACGGGTTCTGTGTTCTGTGCCCACGGGGCAGGCTTTGTCGTTCCATGGAATGAAGTGGAAGACCATATGCATCTGGAATACACGCTGGAAAATCCGGAAGAAGAAAGCGATTCAGCCGAATCTGCGGCAGACCGGAGCGGCGGAGCATCCTCTGTGCAGAAAGCAAAAAAAGCATCCGACCGCGTGCCGATGGCAGCTTCCCTGCAGGAGGCAAAGGAGCTGGAAGAAATCTTTACGAGGACATACGGCAAAGTGGAGCGGAAGCGTGCCGGTTTCGAGCGGCGGACACGTCCGGTCACCTCGTCATCCGGCATCGGGGATCCCAAATATGCAAAATCAAACCGCCCGAAGGAGCCGCAGGAGGAATATCTGCTGGTGGACGGCTATAACATTATTTTTGCATGGGATGATTTAAATGAGCTGGCGAAGTATAATATTGAGAGCGCCAGAGGAAAACTGATGGACATCCTGTCAAATTATCAGGGATATAAAAAAATGACGCTGATTCTTGTCTTTGATGCCTACAAAGTAAAAGGCAACCAGGGTGAGGTCGGCATGTACCATAATATTCATGTCGTTTATACGAAAGAGGCGGAGACGGCTGACCAGTACATCGAGAAAACGGTTCACAGGATCGGCCACAACGGCAACGTAACGGTGGCTTCCTCGGACGGTCTCGAGCAGATCATCATTATGGGAGCGGGCGCGCATCGTCTCTCTGCACGGGATCTGCGCACCGAGATTGAACATACAAACGGCCAGATCCGGGAAAACTATCTGGAGAAAGAACAGAAAACGAAGTCGTACCTGCTGGAGAACGCCTCCGGAGAACTGGGAGACTTTTTAAAAGAGCTGGAAGAAGAGCGAAAAAAAGAGAGTAAAAAGAGCAAAGGAAAGGCTTAAGATGAATTACGCAATCATACTATCGGGGGGAATCGGAACGAGAATGCAAATGGGGGATTTTCCGAAGCAGTATTTGGAAGTGGAAAAGAAACCGATTCTGCTGTATACGCTGGAGCAGTTTCAGAAAAGCAGTGCCGTTGAGAAAATCGTCATCGTGGCGGCAGATGCCTGGAGAGAGAAGATCCGCGGATGGATGGAAGAAGACGGGATTACGAAATTTCTCGCCTTTGCGGATGCCGGGGATACGCGGCAGGAATCCATTCATAATGGCCTTACCGTCTGCATGGAGGATTCCGTATCGGAGAACGACGGTGTGATCATCCACGACGGCGTGCGGCCTCTGGTGAGCGAACAGCTGATTGGCGACTGCCTTGCGGCGCTTGCCGATCATGAGGGCTGTATGCCGGTGCTGCCGATGAAGGACACGATCTATCAGAGCAGCGACGGAACGAAAATTGACCATCTGCTGGAGCGCAGCACGCTGTTTGCCGGTCAGGCGCCGGAAGCCTTCCGGCTGCATCCGTACGCGAAGATCAACCGGGAAGCATCGAAAGAGGAGCTGTCCCTCACAAGGGGAACGAGTGAAATTGCCTACCGCCATGGAATGGATGTGGCGATGATCCCAGGGGATGAGCGGAACTTTAAGATTACAACAAGGAGCGACCTGGAGCGTTTCTGTACGATTGTGGAAGGAGAAACGAAATGAGAGCATACGAGCTGCATGGAGTCAATGATTTAAGAAGGGAAGACATCGAAAAACCGGAAATCCCATCCGGCTGGGTTCTGGTGCAGGTAAAGGCATCAGGAATCTGCAGCTCCGATATTCCGCGGATTTTCACAAACGGAACATACCATTTTCCAACGATTCCGGGTCACGAGTTTTCAGGCGTGGTTGCCGCATACGGCGAGGGTGTGCCGGAAGAGCGAGTTGGAAAACGGGTCGGCATTTTCCCGCTGATCCCATGCCGCACCTGCCCGCAGTGCCGACAGAAAAAATATGAGATGTGCGAACACTACGATTACCTCGGCTCGCGCCGGGACGGCGGCTTTGCGGAATACGTAGCCGTGCCGGACTGGAACCTGATGGAGCTGCCGGAAAACGTCAGCTTCCGCGAGGCAGCAATGCTGGAGCCGCTCTCTGTGGCGCTTCATGCGGTGAAACGAAGCGGTGTGAAGCCGGGCGATACCGCAGCAGTGATCGGAACGGGCATGATCGGTTTTGCAGCGGCAGCGTGGGCGAAAGCGCTCGGCGCCGAAACCGTTTTTGTGATTGGACGGGGCGAAGCAAAACGTGCGATCGCAGAACAGATCCCGGGCATCTCATATGTGACGGAAGAGGAGAGTAAAGCGATTCAGGCGGATGTTGTAGTAGAAGCGGTCGGAACGCCGCAGGCCGTTTCCAGTGCAGTTCTTCTTGCGAGACCGGGCGGAAGCATCGTGCTGATGGGAAATCCATCGGGCGATCTTGCGATGGAAAAGAACGTGTACTGGCGCATACTGCGCAAACAGCTGAACCTGATGGGAACGTGGAATTCTTCTTATGAAAAAGATGAAGCCTGCGACTGGACGGAGGCACTCGATGCGCTTTCGAAGAAGAAAATCCCGGCACAGGCGCTGATCACGCACTGTTTCCCGTCCGAAAAGCTGATGGACGGACTGGAACTGATGAAAAATCATAAAGAGCCATACTGCAAAGTAATGGTTTCATGGGAGTAGAAAAATATGAGAAAAAGTCAGATATCGGCATCCATGATGTGCTCAAACCTTGTGGATCTGCAGGCGACGATCGATGTATTTGAAAAAGAAAAAGTCGAATATCTCCATATCGATGTGATGGACGGCGAGTTCGTTCCGAACTTCGGCCTTGGCGTCGACTACATCCGCGGACTGCGGGAACTGACGAGTATTCCGCTCGATCTTCATCTGATGATTAAAGATCCGGAGTACAAGCTGCCGTGGATCGGCATTCACAAAGAGGACATCGTGACGATTCATTATGAGAGCACTTTCCAGGTGCAGCGCGCGCTCGATTACCTCGTGCCGTACGGCTGCAAGCGGTTCCTCGCGATCAACCCGGCGACACCGATCGGGCAGATCGAGGAAGTGCTTGATTATATCGACGGCGTCAATCTTCTGATGGTGAATCCGGGCTTTGCCGGACAGAAAATTGTGCCGAGTACGCTGCGCAAGGCGGAAAAGCTGCAGAAATTTCTGCAGGAGATGCACCGGGAGGACATCATTTTAGAAGTGGACGGAAATATTACGAAGGAGCACGGCGCGACGCTGCGTTCCTGTGGAGCCAGCATTTTTGTGGCGGGAACTTCGAGCATTTTCTGCACCGATGTATCGCACTTCGAAGAAAAAATCCGGGAATTCCGGAAAGCAGTGGAATAAGAAAAAGAACTGCCTTTCCGGGATGCACGGTTTGAAAAACAGACGAATACTGTAAAGTGAGAAATGACGGAGCGTGTCATATGGTAGAATTGCTTCTGCTTGCTGCGGCGCTCTCAGCCGATAACTTTGCAGTAAGCATCGGATATGGAAGCAGCAATACGAGAATTTCACCCGGCATGACGGCGCTGCTGAATCTGTTTTGCAGTGCTGCCCTGGTTGCTTCCGCGCAGTTTGGAAAAAGATTTCTGCAGTCCGCAGGACCGGAATGGGGAACCAGAGTGGGTGCGGGCTGCTTTTTTCTTATGGGAACGCTGAAAATTTTTGAAGAACTGAGAAAACGCAGAAGAAAAAAGCAGGGAAAACCAGAAACAAGACTGGAACATCTGGAAAAACAGCTCCACCCACTGGAATTTGGCCTGCTGGCGGTTTCGATGTCGGTGGATGGAATTGTCTCCGGCGTCTTTGCCGCGGATCTTCCGGTGACAGGAGGACAGATCTTTTTTGCCTCCTTCGCGGTCGGAATGGCGGCGATGTATGCCGGAACTGCCATCGGAAAAAAGACGGGGCAGAAAAACGGCGGGAAAGGCACTGTTCGGAGGAATTCTGTTCTATTTACTGGCGTTTTTAAAGCTCACATAGAATTACATGTAAGAAAGAAAAACCAGCAGATCCCGGCGTAAAATTGACAAGCCCGTGCAGATATGCTATAAAAGTAGGAGGTTTGCTGCTGGAAAATTAAAAAAACAGATGCAGCAGACAAAGTAAGAGAGGAAAATACATGATTTCAGTAGTAATCCCTTCGTACAACGGTGCAGAAACACTGTTTCAGGCAATCGACTCAGTCCTTTGCCAGACAACAAAAACCCCGCTGGAAATCCTGGTGATCGACGACAATTCCACGGACGATACGATGGAAAAGATGGGGCGTTACGGAGAAAATGACCGGGTACGGTATATCCGGAATGAGACAAACAAAGGAGCGTCCGCATCCAGAAACCGCGGTGTACAGCTCGCAAAGGGCGATTACATTGCCTTTCTGGACGCGGATGATTACTGGGATCCCGAAAAACTGGAAAAGCAGGAAAAAGCCCTTGCAAAGACCGGTGATGTGCTCTGCTGTACGGGTCGGGAGCTGATTTACGATCAGGAACCGGAAAAGCAGAAGATCTTTTCTGTCCCGGAGCGGATCACCTACAAAATGCTGCTGCGCGGCAACGTGATCGGCTGCTCGTCGGTACTGGCCAAAAGAAGCGTTCTGCTGGAATTCCCGATGGAAAAGGACGAGTGCCACGAGGATTATCTGGACTGGCTGCGGATCCTGAAAAAATACGGGACAGCCTGCGGTGTGGATGAGCCTTTGCTGAAATACCGGCTGTCCAGCACAGGAAAATCGGGGAATAAACTGCATTCTGCAGGAATGACTTACCGTGTTTACCGCGAGCTGGGAATGGGAACGTTCCGCTCCCTGTACTGTTTTGCGTGCTATGCCGTAAACGGTGTGCGGAAGTATTACGGTAAGGGCAAAAAGAGAGGAAGAGATTGATGAACTATAAAAACAGGGAACAGTACAAACATCTGATGCGTGTCCTGGCGGTCGCGGCGATTGTGCTTCTGGAATGCGCTGTTTTTTCTGTGTTCTGGGACAGATACTATGCGAGCCACCTGTGGCTGGAGCCGTTCTGGGATAAGGGAAATCAGATTATCGTCGTGATCTACGGCATTTTTCTTCTGGTTTTCATGTACATTTACGGCGGCATGAAGATCGGCTACATGAAGGGAAGCAGCATCATCTATTCCCAGATGATGACGGCATTCTGTGCCAATGCACTGATGTATCTGCAGATTATCCTGCTGTGGCGCCACCTGCCGTACATTCTGCCGATGGTCGGCATGACACTCGTGGACTTTGCGCTGGCAGGCATTGTATCCTGGCTTTTTGAGAAGACGTTTGCGCGTCTCTTTCCGCCAAGAGAGGTGCTTCTGATTTACGGTGAATACCCGATGGAAAGCCTGGAGCTGAAGATGAACCAGCGGCCGGACAAGTATATTGTAGCACATAAGGTGAGCGCGGAAGTGGGAGAGAAAGAGCTCTGCCGCCAGATTGACGCATACGGTCAGGAGGGTGTGATCCTGGGCGATCTTCATTCGGAGCTGCGCAACCGTCTGCTGAAATATTGCTATGCGAAAGAAATCCGTGTCTATCTGACGCCGAAGCTGTCGGATATTATGGTACGGAAAGCGGAAGCGCTCCATATTTTCGATACACCGCTTCTGCTCGCGCGAAACAGTGGTCTTTCGTTTGATCAGAGATTCTGCAAGCGCCTGCTGGATCTGCTCGTATCGACGATTCTTCTTGTGATCACGTCGCCGATTATGCTGATCGCAGCGCTCTGCATCAAGCTGTATGACCATGGCCCGGTGTTCTTTAAACAGAAACGTCTCACGATCGGCGGAAAAGAATTCTATGTCTACAAATTCCGAAGCATGATCGTGGATGCCGAAAAAGACGGCGTAGCCCGCCTGGCAACGAAGAACGACAGCCGCATTACGCCGGTCGGAAAGGTGATCCGCGCGACGAGAATTGATGAGCTGCCGCAGCTTCTGAACATTTTCAAGGGCGATATGAGCGTCGTCGGACCGCGCCCGGAGCGGCCGGAGATTGCAAAGGAATATGAGGAATCGATTCCGGAGTTTGCTTACCGTCTGAAAGTAAAGGCAGGCCTTACCGGCTACGCCCAGATTTACGGAAAGTACAACACGACTGCATACGACAAGTTGAAGCTGGATCTGATGTACATAGAGAGCTATTCGATTTTAGAGGATCTGAAGCTGATTCTTGCAACCTTTAAGATTGTCTTCACAAAGGAGAGCACAGAAGGGCTCGAGGAAGGACAGACGATCAGCCTGAACGCAAAGGAAGAGGAGAAAAAAGATGTTTAATACCGAGGACGAAATTCTGCGCCGGCTGCAGGAAAAAAATCTGGAAATGGCCGTCATGTTTTACCACTGGTGCCAGAGAAACCATCTGACCTGTTATCTCTGCGGCGGCGGCTGTATCGGTGCAATCCGCCACGGCGGCTTTATTCCGTGGGACGATGATCTCGACTTTTTCATGCCGCGGAAAGATTACGAGAAGTTCCTGAAAATCTGGGATACGCAGGAGGAGAGTAAAATCTACAAGCTCGAGTACCCGAAAGAGGGCTTCTGCAATGCGCACACGTTTGCGAACATCCGCGACAGCCGCACCACGCAGGTGAAAAAGGAGCAGGTCGATATGGATCTCTGCCACGGCGTTGCGCTTGATATTCTCCCGATCGAGGGCTATGCACCGGGAAACCTTGCGCGGAAATGGCAGGTGATCGAGGGAAAGATTTTCCAGCTCTTCTGCACGCAGGTTATTCCGACCAAAGAACGCCACGGCGCGTTTATGCATTACCTGGGAACGATTCTGCTGGCGCTGGCTCCGACGCAGAAGATGCGGTACCGGATCTGGAAGCAGGCAGAAAACTATATTACAAAATTTGATATCGACAGCCCACGGGTGGACGGCATCACGGAGATGTGCGCACCGCAGGCGATTCTCCGGAAATATCCGAAAAAGATTTTTGCATCGGCGATTGAGGTTCCGTTCGAGAACGAGCGCCTGCCGATTCCGGTCGGATATGACACATATCTGCGCATGGCGTTCGGCGATTATATGAAACTGCCGCCGAAAGAACAGCAGAAAGGCCACCACGATGCGGCGTTTCTGGATCTCGATCATCCGTATGAGCAGTATAAGGGGATACACTACTGCTGTAAGAAATAAAGAAAGAGGATAAAACAATGCCGGAAATTTCAATCATTACCCCGGTGTATCAGGCAGAAAAATTTTTAAAAAAATGTGTGGATTCCATTCTCTCCCAGTCTTTTACGGACTGGGAGCTGCTTCTTGTAGATGATGGAAGCACCGACAAGAGCAGTGAAATCTGCCGGACATACGCAGAACAGGATGCGCGGATCCGTTATCACCAAAAAGAGAACGGCGGCGTCAGTTCGGCGCGGAATGCGGGCGTTGCGCTTGCAGAGGGGCGTTATATCACGTTTGTGGACAGCGACGATTTCGCAGCGGAGGATCTTCTGGAAACACTGTATCGTCTGGCGGAAAAATATGATGCCGAAATGAGTATCTGCCGCGGATACGATCTCTATGAAGGAAGGCCGGTGCCGGATCTGAAACAGGAGGGAATCGAATCTGTGACCGACAGCGAGGAGGGACTGCGCCAGGTGATGAAGGCGCGCGTGTTCGGCGTGATGCCGTGGGGCAAGCTGTATCGGAGAGAGATTTTCGAGGGCGTTGTCTATCCGGAGAAAACAATCGCCGAGGATGCATACGTCATCGTTCCGTTAATGGAGCACTGCCGGAAGGTGGCCTTTTCCACAGCACAGAAATACTATTATGTGCACCGGCGCGAAAGCCTCACGACAAGCGGTTTTCGCTGGTCAGATCTGGGTTCGGTGGAAGTATGGGATCATAATCAGAATGTCGTGGAAGAACGCCACCCGGCGCTGAAAAAAGAAGCAGGTGTGCGCTGCTGCTGGGCGCGGTTTTTCGTGCTGGACAAGCTGATGCTGTTGGAAACCATGGACGCGGAGAAAAAGGCGCTTGCGAAGAGGCTGGCAAAAGAGCTTAAAAAGCATCCGCTTCTGGTACTGGAAGGCGATCACTTCACGAACGGGCGGAAAATCGCCTATCTGACCCTGTTTCTGGGAACCGGAATTTACC
>ERZ779885.1067-NODE-1067-length-28984-cov-5.143766_pt1 | contig 28984 bp, 30 predicted proteins | sample MGYA00511554_ERZ779885 | MGnify/ENA primary metagenome ERZ779885 (study PRJEB29588, sample SAMEA2160998) | human gut metagenome | biome: human gut; feature: human-associated habitat; material: faeces | place: Denmark | collected 2008/2010 ... | reverse complement strand
TGCAAGCAGCGGGAGAACGGTCCAGGAGGCGTAGCGGCCGAAGATCTCCCAGTCGGAGGGCTCGGCCTGCTCCACATCGCGGACCCGGAAAGACAGGTCCCAGCGGAACAGCTCGTCCGCAAACAGGATCGAAAACGCGGTCACGGCGCAGACGAACACACCGCCGAACCACGCAACCCAGACCCCCTTGTGCTGCAGCTCCGGCCCCTCCGTCAGCTCGAGGATCGTCCGGACCGACAGCTCCATCGGGTCGACCTCATTCCCGTTTTCATCCAGCGTCACTCCGCTGCTCGTGATAGCGGTAATGGACAGATCCAGGTCTATGCTTCCGTCCTCGTGATACAGCAGGGTCTCGCCTCCGTTCTCCATCACGCCGCCGCGGAACAGGATCATATCCCCGCAGCGGACCTCCACGCCGGTCAGATGCCTGCTCAGCTCGCTGTCCGGGCGCGCGTCCGGCTCCTCCGTCACGGTATAGGGGCCGTAGATCTTATCCCCGTACTGAAATTCCACCGACTTGTCCGCATACACGGTAAAGCGCGCGGCCTCGCCCCGGAGCTTGCCGGAATAGACGGTCGCGTCCCCCTCCTGCGCGGGCGTCAGGATCGTGTCCTGATACAAAAACCCCACCCGCGCCGTCGTCACCGGATAGAGCACCGAAAATACCAAAACCATCACCGCACCGCACACCAAAAGCGCGATCTGATACCGCCCCAGCCCCCTGAGCCGTTCCATAAGCCGCCTCCCTTTCATCCCGATCACCGTTTCTCTCTGCTTCCATTATAAATGCAGCCGGACCGATGTCAAGCCCGCAAGTCAGTGCGCCGTCCTGCGTAGCAGGCGTTCGTGCATGAGGATCATGAGGGCCAGCAGGGCGATCGGGCATCAAGAATGGGTCTAACGGCCCTGCGCTTCGCGCAGGGCCGTTTGGTGTTTCAGAAATTTGCGTTCTGGTATTCTGTTGGGCTCATGCCGGTGAGTTTTTTGAAGGTGCCGGAGAAGTAGGTGATGTCTTTATAGCCCACGGCTTCGGCGACCTCGTAGACGCGAAGCTTTCCCTTCTTGAGAAGCGTCATAGCCTTCTGCATCCGGCAGCGCGTGAGATAGCTCCCCACCGTACAGTCGGTCTCCTTCTTGAACAGGTGGCTCAGGTGTCCCTCGCTCAGCCCCAGGCTTGCCGCCACCTGCCCTACGGACAGGCCGGGGTCCGCGCAGTTTCCTGCGATATAGTCCATCGCCTCCTGCACATAGCGGCTCTTGGCTCCCGCGCGGATCGCGGGAAGCTGTGCTTCCGGCTCCTTTTTCCGGCTGCTCAGCTTTTTCTGCAGCGCAAGCACCGCGTTTTCCAGATCCCCGTCATGAAACGGCTTGAGCAGAAAATCCACCGCTCCCAGCCGAAGGGCCGTCTGCGCATAGGTGAAGCTGTCATAGGCCGTGAGGATGATGATATACGCGTCGCATCCCGCCTCGCGCAGCTTCGCGATCATCTCGAGCCCGTCCATTTTCGGCATTTTGAGGTCCGTGATGATGAGTGACGGCCTGCATTTTTCCGCCTGCGCAATGCCCTCCTCGCCATTGGCCGCCTCGCCGACGACCACGCAGCCAAGGCTCTGCCAGTCCGTCGCCAGCACGATGCCCTTCCGGATCATTTCTTCGTCTTCCACGACCAGGACCCGCATCATTCCGCATCCCTCCTTCTGACCGGCAGTCTTGCCGTGATACAGGCGCCGGTCCCGTCCGTCCGGTTGTCCAGACGCAGGCCAAAGCGCTCGCCGTAGTGTTTTTTGAGGATCGTATCCACATTAAAAAGCCCCAGATGCCGTGTCTGCTTCTCAGGCGGCCGGTATGGGCCGAGAAGCGCCTCGGGCAGCCCCGCGCCGTTGTCGCAGACGCGGATCTCGAGCGTTTTGTCTTCCAGTTCTCTCGCTTCCACCGTGAGCTTTCCGTCCGGCACGCCGGAAAGACCGTGCAGGATCGCGTTTTCCGCCAGCGGCTGGAGCATCATCTTGGGGACCATGCACGAAAGCAGCGCCTCCGGCACGGTCTGCTCGTAGGTAAAGCTGTCGGACAAGCGGATGCGCTGGATCTCCACATACCGCCCGAGGATCTGCAGCTCCTTTTCCAGCGGCACAAACTCGTCCGGCAAGATGCAGAAGCGCAGGATGTCGGCCAGGTTCGTCGACATCAGCGCGACCTGCGGCACCTGATTGATCTTGCTGATCCACTTCATCGTGTCCAGCGTGTTGCACAGAAAGTGCGGGTTCAGCTGCGCCTGCAGCATCCGGATCTGCGCGTCGTTGAGCGCCTGCTGATTTTCCAGCAGCGCCTGCTGGTTGCGGCGCAGGGAGAGCACCATGCGGTTGAACTGCTGGGCGAGCTCGCTGAGCTCGTCGCGCCGGTCTTCCTCAATGGCGACCTGCACCTGCAGATCGTTCTGCCCGACCTGCGAGATCGCGTCATGGAGCCTTCCGATGGGCCGGAACATCTGCCGGCTGAGCTGCAGACTCAGGAAAATGCTCACCGCCGCGCCGCCCAGCGCGCAGAGCGCGCTCACCGTATATAACAGGCGCAGCGTCCCGCGTGTAAACACCTGCGGCTGCTGCAGGACCAGATAGAGCCCCGTCACGCTGTCCTGCCGGGCGGTATAGAGAAAGTCGTCGGAAAATCCGGTCAGCGCCTTCCCGGCCAGAAGCTGCGACCGCAGCGCGCTGGCCAGCGTCTGGACCTGCGCCGGCTTGGTGCAGTAGATGCCGTGCCAGAAGCGGTCCATCACAAGCAGCTCGTTCTGCGCGCCCGCCATACCGTCGAGCGCCTCGCGCAGCTGCTGTTCGTACATGACCGCCACAAGAAAGCCGGCCGTTTTTCCGCTCACCGTCAGCCGCGCCGCGGCGCGCAGGACCGGCGCGTCCGGATCGGTCGGGTCTTCGCTCGCGCTGTAGACGAGCGTCCCGTTTTCGGCCTGCGCCGCTTCGTATAAGATCCCCCAGTCGGGGCTGAGCGCGTCTTCCCCGGGCGCAGCCTGCGTGGAGTATAGAAGCGTGCCGTCCGCGCTGTAGAGATCGAACCGCGCGGTGCTGCGCACCGCGGCCGTCGCGGTATAGAGACTGCTGTAGACCTTGGCGCTGTCCTCCTGCGCGCCCGCGAGGGCCCGCGTGACGAGTCCGTCCCGCTGCAGACTTTCCGCCGCGGAGAGAATGCCATCCTGCATCGTGTTCAGTGCGTGGCAGGCGCTGCTCAGCTGCTGCTGCGCGTTCTGCTGCTGGTCGGCGGTCATGCGGAACCGGAAGATCTGCAGCAAAAGCGCCGAGCACAGAAGCAGCGGCGCGAGCGACACGGCAAGAAACGCCGCGTTCAGCCGCTGACGGAAGGAGGAAAAGTGAAGCCGCTTCATTGTTCCGCCTCCGTCCCGAGATAAAAGGCCCAACTCATCAGAATTGCTTCGCGGTGCTCGCTTGCCCAGCTTACGTCATACGCGACCTGACGAATGGCGGATAGTTCCGGCAGTTTGCTGGCAGGACTCACGTCGCTGCGCACCGGGCGGCGGGAAGCCGGGACGGGTGAAGCACTCGCTGCGCTTATCCGGGCCGGGCTCAATATAACCGGGAGCCATGCGCAGACATTTTTTCGGACAGACATTCACGCAGTTTGCACACTGCACACAGTCAAACCGATCGATTTTCCATGTTCCCGCGGTACGGTCTGTCTGAATCGCACCGGGCGGGCAGGCACGGGCGCACAGGCCGCAGCTGATGCAGTCGGCAATCGCAATCTCGATGTGGCCGCGCATCCGCTCCGGATAAACAGCCGGCTCGAACGGATATTTCGTTGTCGCGGGCCTCGAAAACAGGTTTTTCAGCGCCGTATGCGCAAAGGGCAAAAATCTGATGTTCGCCATCTCCGTCACCTCTCCGTACAGCTGATGCAGGGGTCAATCGTCAGAATGAGAAGCGGGACGTCGGCCAGCTGACACCCCTTCAGCAGCTCCAGCATCGGCGGGATGTTGCTCGTCGTCGGCGTGCGCAGACGGAAGCGATCAAGAAACTTTGTCCCATTGGCACGGACATAATAGACGGCCTCGCCGCGCGGCTGCTCAATCCGCATGAAATATTCTCCGTTCGGATTCCCCTTGACAGGAACGGCAATCGGCCCGTCCGGCAGCTTGCCGATCGCCTCACGAATCAGTGAGAACGACTGGAAAAGCTCACGCAGACGCAGCTCGCACCGCGCATAGGAGTCGCCTTCCGTGAGAACAACGGGCTCAAATTCAAGCTCCGGGTAAGCGGCGTAGCCAAGCTGGCGCGCGTCATAGTTCACACCGGAAGCGCGCAGCATCGGACCGACCGCGCCAAGCTCAACCGCCTGCTCGGGCTTGAGGATGCCGAGACCGTGCAGTCTGGAACCAACGGTATATTCACGCAGGAATGCATCCGATACGGGACGCAGCTCCTTCTCCAGCTCCGCAAGCGTGCGGTTCAACTGCTCAAGCATATCGCCGTCGACATCCTTGAGGACACCGCCCGGCGTATTGACCGAGAAAATCACACGACCGCCCGTCATGAGATCGAACATGTCAAGGATCTTCTCACGCAGCCGCCAGGACTGCATAAAGAGACTCTCAAAGCCGAGAGCGTCAGCCAGAAGTCCAAGCCACAGCAGATGGCTGTGAATACGGCTCATCTCCATCCAAATGGTGCGCAGGTATTTCGCACGGGGTGGGATTTCCACGTCCATCACACGCTCAATCGCCTCGCAGTAGCCCATTCCGTGACCAAAGCTGCAGATTCCGCAGACACGCTCCGCAATGTAGACATAATCTTTATAATCCTTTGTCTCCACCAGCTTTTCCAGCCCGCGATGCACAAAGCCGATGCTCGGCACCGCGCCGACGACCACCTCGTCCTCAAGCACCAGATCCAAATGCACCGGTTCGGGGAGAACAGGATGCTGCGGCCCAAAGGGCACTATACTCCGTTTTGCCATCCGCGCTCACCCCTTTTCCTTGAACGGCGTCTCCCGATCGATACGGTACAGCCGGTTTTGATAGTCATTCACAATATTCTCAATTTTCACGCCGAAAAGCTCAGCCGTCTCGTTCTCCTGCAGGAAAGCGCAGGGATACATCTGTGTAATACTCGGCACAGGCGTATTCTCATCGACGACAAGACGCAGCGTCCACATGTCAAGATCCTTCGCGAAGCAATAGCTCAGCTCATACTGACCGGGCAAGCGCGAGGCACAGATCTGCACCAGACGCATTTTATCCATTTTGAATTGAATCACCGTAGAGAGGAACTGATCCATCTCAATCGGAACGATTTCATTCATTGGCCCCACCGATGTTCCCTCCTTCCTGCATCACGCCGCGGCGCTGGGCCGCATAATCGGCGCGCTTCTGCTCGAGCAGCTCGAGCGCTTTGACAACGCCGTCAATAATGGCCTGCGGCCTCGCCGCACAGCCGGGCACATAAATATCAACTGGGATGACCGTGTCGACGCCGCCCTTAATGTTGTAGCACGTTTTAAAGATACCGCCGGTGCATGCGCAGATTCCTACAGCCACAACAACCTTCGGATTCGGCATCTGACTGTAAATCTGCTTGACAACGCTCTCGCTCTGACTGTTGATTCCGCCTGTGATAAGCAGAATATCAGCCTGAAACGGATCGCCGGTATTAATAATTCCAAAGCGCTCGATATCGTAAACCGGCGTCAGGCACGCGAGCACTTCAATATCACAGCCGTTGCAGCTGCTCCCGTCATAGTGAAGCAGCCAGGGAGATTTCGCAAGCTTTCCCATAGAACCGCCCCCCTTACTGAATCAGCATGAGAATCAGCAGGTTCAGACCGCCGCTGAGAAGCGTCACGATCCAGCAGCTGCCAAGCAGCGTCTTCCACTTGACGCGGCCGCAGACATTGTCCCACAGAATCTCAAGAAAATAGACGAACAGGCAAAGGAAGATGGCCAGCGGCCAGCTCCACCAATTTTTGTTGAGGAAGAAAATCGCCACAAGACCAAGCATGAGCACCATTTCATAGTACTCGGCGACGTTCATAATGGCAAAGGTCGGACCGGCCATTTCCGTCGTAATGCCCTTGACCATCTCCTGGTGGGCGTGATGGCTCGTGGAGAGATCAAACGGACTCTTGCGGAGCTTGATGGCGGTGATAAAGAAGAAACCGACAAGCATTCCCGGTAGGAACAGAACCGCGCTGTACTCCCTTGTAATGATCGTTCCGACATGGAATGATCCTGTCGCAAGGTAGAAGCCGACGGACATCAGAAGCGTCAGCGGTTCATACGCCATCATCTGAATCATCTCACGGCCCGCGCCGAGCGTTGCAAACGGGGACGAATCGCTTGAAGCGGCCATAATCAGGAACATGTCTGCCGTCGTCAGCACAAAGAGGCACATCAGAATATCCGCGCCGGCAAAGAGCATGCAGCCCGCGACGGCCAGGAAAATCAGATAGCTCAAATTCAGCAGAAGCTGCACACTGTTGACGGCGAACATCTGCTTGGTCAGAAGTTTCCAGATATCATAGAAGGGCTGGAGAAGCGGCGGACCCTTTCTGCCCTGCATCCGCGCGCTGACAATGCGGCCCGCACCATCGAGAAGCCCCCCTACAAAGGGAGCAAGCAGCAGATAGGCTACCACAGAGATCACCTGAATCATACGGCACCTCCCACAATCAGACAAAGCATCACGATAAGCAGACCGGCCGAGGCAATCACCGACGGACGCATCAGACGGCGCATACCGAATTCAAAGCGAAGATACCAGTTCGACAGGTAGAGGTGCTCCGGCTCTCCGTAGCTGTTGACAAAATAGGTGTTGTCCCCCATATTCGCGCCGCCCATGTAAATCGGTACATAAACACGGCGGGCCGAACGGGTCACAAAGAACATCATGGTAGGAACAAAGAGAACAGAAATCAGCATGACCGCCATCGTGGTCAAAACGCTCATGGACAGAACCTCGTGCGCAGAGCCGAAGATCTGCAGCACGACGGGGGTTACCACCTTCTGCTCCAGCAGCGGGAAGAGCAGGCAAAGCAGCACGACACAGATGGAGTGAACAAACATCGAAAGATACTGATCCCGCCTCGTGATGTCCTTTGCCTCTTCCTTGGTGTGATGGATGGAAATCAGCTTCGCAAGCCATTTCGTCCAGTAAAGCATTGTCGTAGCACTGCCGTAGGCCAGGAAGAGAACAAGCAGAACGTCGCCTGCATCGACAAAAGCCTTCAGGGCAACCCACTTGGAAATCAGCATGCCAAACGGCGCAAGATACATGCCCGCAATACCGATTCCCATGATATACGTCAGCTTCGGCAGTCTCAGAAGCAGGCCGTGCATGCTCTCAATATCACGGGATCCAAGGATGTTTTCGATCGAGCCAACCGCCTGAAACAGCATCGATTTACTGACAGCATGGAAGATCATCAGCAGTACCGCCGCCCAGATCGTCTCCTCCTTACCAATACCGGCGCAGGCAACGATCAGGCCGAGGTTGGAAATCGTCGAGAAGGCAAGCACCTTCTTGCCGTCATTCTGCGCAATTGCCATCATGCTGCAGGCGATAAAGGTAAAACCTCCGATGAGAGAAACCATCGTGCCGCCCATCGTTCCCGCCATCGCAGGCGAGAGACGGATGAGCAGGTAAACGCCCGCCTTGACCATCGTAGCACTGTGCAGCAGTGCGCTCGAAGGCGTGGGCGCAACCATCGCGCCGAGCAGCCACGAGGAGAACGGCAGCTGCGCCGACTTCGTGAGTCCGGCAAGAGCAAGCAGCGCAATCGGGATTGCCGCCCCTGTCTGTACAACCTCTTCCAGCTGTACCGTGTGGAGTGACGCAGCGGAAACCGCAATCGCCACCGCGAAGCCAAGACCTCCGAGCAGATTCATCCACAGAGCACGGAAACTGTTGTGCACAGCTTCTTCCGTGCGGGTATAGCCGATGAGAAGGAAAGAAACCACGCTCGTAATCTCCCAGAAAAAGTACATCCAGACGAGATTCCCGGAGAGGACGAGGCCAAACATTGCACCAAGGAAAAGGAAAAGCATGGACAGGAAAAAGCCGGTGCGGTCCTTATATTTCTTATGATGATGGTGATACGCCTTCATATAGCCGACCGCATAAATACAGATCAGACCGCCGACAAAAGCCGCAATGACCGTCATGAGCATCGACAGGCCATCCACCTTCATATGGCTGGCGGGCTCAACAGGAAAATTTGTTTCTGTCCAAATCAACACCGCCGTCTGCGCAACGGAGAGCAAAATCACCGGATACTTCCGGTGCACGACACTCAGATAGACAATCAGCGCCATAAGCACAAGCTCTCCCGCCAGCATCAGATGATCGACCAGTTCGGTTTCCCTGTAGAAGCTCATGACCTCGCCGCCCGAAACAAGCCACTGCGCAAGCAGGGCGACAGACAGCGCCATCACGCCGCCGGCTCCCACATACACGAGAACAGAACGGACGCGCTCCGATTTGAGGAAGGGAACGATCACCGCAATGAGTACGGGCCAACCGATCAGGAATGGTATGACTCCCATAAACACCCTCCTTCTCTGCCCCAAATGGACGCGCTCTCAGCAGCAAAAGCCGCAAACCGGACTCTTTGTACACTGAGGGGAAATCGCAGAAAAGCCCCCGACCCGGAAGACTCCGGCGGGGCCTTGCACCTCGTCCGCAGAGGGTACAGATGATTCATTAAAGTACCTCCATTATAGACCGATCATTTTTACTTTACAAGAGCGTTCTCTGTCAATTCTTTTCTTTTTTTTGCGCTTTTCCGTTTCTTTTCTTATGGATTTCATATGGAATTTTGTGCTGCATCGTGCTACAATAAGGTCTGCAAACCCTGCCGGCATCCCGGCAAAACCGCAAGCCCGAGGAGGCGTCCCCATGCACGAGCTCGCCATCACGCAGAGCATTTTATCCCTGTCCCTCAAGGCCGCTGAAGAGCGCGGCGCTTCGAAAATCCGCGCCATCCGCCTTTCGATCGGTCCCTTCTCCGGTGTGATACCGGAGTGTGTGCAGATGTATCTTGACGTGCTCGCAAAAGGGACGGCAGCCGAGGGAGCAAAAATTGAGGCGACGCTTCTTCCCCTTCGCGTCCGGTGCCGCGACTGCGGACAGGAAAGCGAAATTTCACGCACGCATATCGAGTGCCCGTCCTGCGGCAGCATCCGCCTGGAGCGGCTGTCCGGACGGGAATGTACAGTGGAAAGTCTGGAGGTCGACTAAACGATGGAAATTCAGGTATTGCATCAGGTGATGGAATGGAACGAGGACGTCAGCGCCGAAGTGCGCGCCGTACTGCGTGAAAAACGCGTATGCCTCATCAATGTGATGGGGAGCCCCGGCACGGGAAAAACAAGCCTGATTACCTCCCTGATCGCCCGGCTGCGCGGCGACTTTTCCATCGGGGTGATCGAGGGTGATATCACGGGACAGATTGACGCGGAAAAAATTGCCGCCCTGCAGATTCCTGCTGTCCAGCTCAACACGGACGGAGCATGTCACATCGAGGCAATGAGTATTCAAAAAATCCTGCCGCGGTTTGATTTGGACAAGCTCGACGTACTGTTTGTTGAGAACATCGGCAATCTCGTCTGCCCCGCCGAGTTTGATATCGGGGAAAATTTCCGCATCACCATTCTGAGCGTTCCCGAAGGTGATGACAAGGTAAAAAAATACCCGCTCATGTTTACCGACACCGATTGTCTCGCGGTGAGCAAATGCGATATGCTGCCCTACTTTGATTTCAATCTGAAAACCGTACAGGAGGATTACCGGGGCGTCAATCCGGAGGGGCCGCTCTTCCTTCTCTCCAACCGGACGGGAGGCGGCATCCCGGAACTTGCCGATCATCTGCGGGATCGCATTCGCAGGGAACTCGCATGAGCCGCACGGAACAAATTCGTTTTGTGATCTCCGGCGTGGTACAGGGCGTCGGTATGCGTCCTTTTCTGCACCGGCTGGCCAACCGTCTCTCCCTGACCGGCTGGGTGCGCAATACGGCCTTCGGCGTCGAGCTTGAGCTCGAAGGTGCGCCGGAGGCCTTGCGTGCGTTTGAGGAAACACTGCGCGTTTCACCGCCGCCGCTCGCCGTAGTCGAGAAAATCACGCGCGAGCCTCTCAAGGAGCCGCTGGGGGTTTCCTCGTTCTCCATCCTGCCGAGTGAATCGGGATCCGGCGCGACGCTCATCCCGCCGGATCTTGCCCCATGCAGCGCCTGTCTCGCAGAGCTTGCCGATCCCACGGATCGGCGTTACCGCTACCCGTTCCTCAACTGCACCGACTGCGGGCCGCGTTTCTCAATTCTGCGCGACATTCCATATGATCGGGCGAATACGTCGATGGCTTCCTTTTCCATGTGTGCCGACTGCGCAGAGGAATATGGGGACCTGCGCTCCCGGCGCTACCACGCGCAGCCGGACTGCTGTCCCGTCTGCGGGCCGCGGGCATACTTCCGCACGGAAGACGGGCGGGAACTTCCGGGCGATCCCATTGCTCTCGCCCAGCAAGCGCTCGCCCGGGGGGAAATTGTTGCGGTGAAGGGAAGCGGCGGAATACACCTCGCGTGCGATGCACGGAACCACACAGCCGTCGTGCGGCTGCGCAAGCGCAAAGGCCGCGAGACAAAGCCGCTCGCCGTGATGTGCCGCCATACGGATGCGGCGCGCATGTTCTGTACTGTATCGACGGAAGAGGCCGCGCTGCTCGAAAGCCCGCGCCGGCCGATTGTCCTGCTCGAAAAGCGCTGTCCTGACGCATTTTCGGAGCTGAGCGAAAACACACGTCTCGGTGTGCTTCTCCCCTATACGCCCCTTCATACGCTTCTCCTCGACGGCTCTTTCGGAGGACCCGACGCGCTCGTTATGACGAGCGCAAACCGCTCCGACGATCCTGTTCTGATTGACGAGGCGGAAGCGCTCGAAACACTTTCCGGAATCGCCGACGGCTTTCTCCTGCACAACAGGCCGATTGTCAACCGGTGCGACGACTCTCTCCTCATGCTTTGGCGCGGAGCCCCCGTCTTTTTCCGCCGGAGCCGCGGATGGGCTCCGCAGCCCATTTTGCTGTCCTTTGACGCAACAGGCGCCGCAGCGTTCGGCGCGGAGCAAAAAGCCTCCTTCTGTCTCGGCCGGGGACGTCATGCTTTTCCAAGCCAGCACATCGGCGATTTGAAAAGCGCTGCTGTGCTTGACCATTATCGTACCGCCTTCAACACGTACCTGCATCTTTTCCGCATCACCCCCGCTGTTCTCGCCTGTGACCTGCATCCGGACTTTTTTTCCACTCGGGAAGCAGAGGATATGGCGAAAAGGTTCTCCCTCCCGCTTGTGCGTGTGCAGCATCACTGGGCGCACCTGTCCTCCTGCCTCGCGGATAATGCGGCGGACGGTCCGGCCTTCGGAATTATCTGGGACGGAACAGGACTTGGAACAGACGGGACCGTATGGGGAGGGGAATTCATGCACGGCGGCTTCAGGGACTTCACGCGTTTGGGCAGTATTCGCCCCATTTTGCTGCCGGGCGGCGACGCAGCCACACATGAAATCGGACGTGTGGCTCTTTCTCTTCTGTGGGATGCGGGACTTCCGGTAAGCAATGCACCGCTTCCGGATGTAAAGCGTATATCCATTACAGCTATGCTTGACAAGGGGATTGCCTGTACACCTGCAAGCAGCATTGGCAGATTGTTTGACGGCATTTACGCCCTGCTGACGGGTGTTTCCTGCGTCTCCTATGAAGGAGAAGGCGCCATCCGGCTTGAGGCAATGCTGCGTCCCGGCCTCGCAGGGAGAACATACCCGCTTGCCTTCTACGAGGAAAACGGTGTGCGCTGCTTTGACTTTCGTCCGCTGGTGCGTGCCATTGTCCGTGACCGGGACAACGGCATCCCGCTTTCCGCCATTGCCCGGGGCTTTCATGACGCTCTGTGCGAGATGGCGCTTGATCAGTGTCAAACTCTCAACCGTGAGCGCCTTCCCGCCGCGCTGAGCGGCGGCGTCTTTCTTAACCGCACGCTGCTCGACGGCGTCTCAGATCGCCTCGCTGCGGCCGGGTATCGCGTGCTCACACACCGCCGCGTTTCGCCGGGTGACGAGGGGCTGTCTCTCGGACAGCTCGCCATCGCGGCGTTTCAAATGAACCAAAGGAGAAACGATCATGTGTCTGGCTGTTCCGCTCAAAATTCGATCGATTGACGGCAAGCAAGCCGTCGGAGAGGCCGCGAGCCTTTCGCAGACCCTGCGCGTGGATTTTTTGCCCGATCTTAAACCGGGCGACTATGTGATGGTCCACGCAGGCTTTGCCATCCAGAAGCTCACCGAGGAGCAGGCCGCGGAAAACCTCGCCGCGATTCAGGAGGCTCTCGATGCACTTTGATACAGACTTCCGTCACCCGCAGAATGTGGAACGTGTGCTCAGTGCTCTGCGCGCAATTGTCCTTGAGACCGGCCCCATCCGTCTGATGGAGATCTGCGGCACGCACACCATGGCGATCGCAAAATCAGGGCTGCGCTCTCTGCTCCCTGACGGGCTCGAGCTTCTCTCCGGGCCGGGCTGTCCCGTCTGCGTAACGCCTGCCGGAGCTATAGATGAAATTCTGCGTCTCTCTGAAAGATCAGACATTCTTCTGACAAGCTACGGCGATCTGCTGCGCGTACCCGGCAGCGTGCGCGGCGACTCCCTGCTGCGCCGCCGGTCGCTCGGAGCACAGGTACGCACCGTTTATTCCCCGATGGAAGCCCTCTCCCTCGCCGAAGAGCAGCCCGAGCGTGAGGTCGTCTTTCTTGGCGTCGGTTTTGAAACGACAGCTCCCGGAACGGCGGCCTGTCTGCTTGAAGCGAAGGAGCGTGGGATCTGGAATTTCTCTGTCCTCAGCCTTTTAAAACGGACCGAGCCTGCCCTGCGCGCACTGATCGAAGCCCCGGACTTCGCGGTAGACGGCTTTCTCTGCCCCGGCCATGTGGCAGCCATCACAGGCGCCCACGCGTTCGCCTTCCTTCCGGAGGAATACCGCCTTCCGGCAGTGGTAAGCGGTTTTGAGCCGGGGGATTTGCTGTACTCGATCTACCGGCTCGCAGAGATGGTGCGGCACGGCAATCCCGCCCTCGAAAATGAATATACCCGTGTGGTATCGGATGACGGCAACCTCCCCGCTCTGCTTGCCGTCGACGCCGTCTTTGAACCCTCCGGAACCATGTGGCGCGGACTGGGAGAAATCCCGCACAGCGCACTGACGCCGAAGGCGTCCTTTGCGTCCTGGGACGCCGCACGAAAATTTCACTTTTCCCCCTCCCCTGTCTCAGAAACAGCAGGCTGCCGCTGCGGCGAGGTGATTCGGGGAATCTGCCGGCCGGCGGAATGCCCGTTGTTTGGTTCCGTCTGCACGCCTGCCGACCCGGTCGGGCCATGCATGGTCTCCGGGGAGGGAGCCTGCGCGGCCGCATATCGATATCGCAGTCTGTAAAGGAGGACTCCTTATGGAAGAAAACATTACCCTCGACTATGGCAGCGGCGGGCTGCGTACTGCGGAACTCATTGACCGGCTCATCGTTCCGGCTTTTCAAAACGACGCTCTCACCGCGCTCGGCGACGGGGCGGTACTCGCAAACAACGGCGCGCCGCTCGTCTTCTCCACCGACAGCTTTGTGGTTGCGCCATGGCGCTTTCCCGGCGGCGACATCGGAAAGCTGGCTGTCTGCGGTACAGTCAACGATGTATGCATGGCGGGCGGGGAGCCTCGCTATCTCAGCCTTTCCCTCGTCATAGAGGAAGGGTTTCCCCTCCGCGACCTCGAGGAGATCGTGCAGTCCGCCGCCCGGGAAGCGAAGCTTGCGGGTGTTTCGGTTGTAACGGGCGACACGAAGGTGGTCGAACGCGGCAAGGGAGACGGCATTTACCTGAACACATCCGGCATCGGATTTCTGCGCGCACCCGGCTTATCCCGGGAAGCGATCCGGCCCGGCGACAGCGTACTTCTGAGCGGCAGCGCGGGCTGCCACGGGGCGGCGGTGCTGATGGCACGCGGCGAACTGCCCTGCGAGGGAGATCTGCTCTCTGACTGCCGCCCTCTTCATGAGTTGAGCGCGGCGGTGCTCTCGGCGGGCGGCGTACGCATTTTGCGTGATCCGACGCGCGGCGGCGTGGCGACAACGCTCAATGAGTTTGTCGAGGGCGGCGCGCTTACCGTTGAACTTGACGAGGACGCCATCCCGATCGACCCGCCCGTAGCAGCGGCGTGTGATCTTCTGGGTCTTGATCCCCTCTACAGTGCGTGTGAAGGGCGTCTTCTCGCCGTTGTAGATCCTGCGCATGCCGAGGCGGCGCTCGACGCACTGCGGCACACGGAAGGCGGCGAGGGTGCGGCAATCATCGGACGAATTACGAAGAGCCGTCCAGGCTGCGTCGTCCTGCGGACTTCTCTCGGCGGCGCACGCATTCTCGGCAAGCTCACCGGCGCCCAATTGCCGCGAATCTGTTGAGCAGGCTGAGCTCTGGCAGGCTCAGCCTGCTCGCAATGGCCCGCGAGGCAGTCGGGTAGGAACGAATCACCTGTGCGGCGCGGGACGGTCTGGACTTGCTCCCGGGATACTGCGCGTATCTTCGAGAAGATACAAAAATGAGCGCGGCGCACCCTGTCAAAAAGCAAGGGTACACCGCGCTTTTCCATGCTGATATTTCCACAAGTTTACGCATTTTGCCAGAGCGTGAGAAGATCCTCCTCTTCCAGCGTCCAGCTGGCGGTGACGGACAGCACTCTCCCCTCCCCGGCAAGGATCCAGTTTCTGTTTCCGGAGGGATAATCCGTACAGTAGAGTGTATCCACAGGAAGGTCGACCGCATTTGCTTCCCGACAGGAACCTCCGTCAGACTTTTGCGCCAGGAGCTGCTCCGCACACCAGTCGGAGAGAGCGGAGAGCGGTGTTGTATAGACCTCATAGAGCAGGAAGCCATCACCCTCTCCCTCCTCATACTGCTGCACGCGCTGGCGGGAAAGCAAGGGTGAGGAGCTGTCTGTCCGGTAAAAGTACCACGATTCCGATGGAGCGCTTGCGAGCGACTGTACCCGTACAAACTGCTTCGGTTCAGGATTTCCCCCTCCGATCAGATCGCCCGCTGACATTCCCATAACCACCGCAAAAACAACGGCAAGCACGACGTCGGCAAGAAGGAACAGCGTGCGGTTGCCGCCGCGTGAAAAGCCTTCCCGGCGCATATGGCGGCGCAGCGCGTTCAGCGCGGCAGCCATGCCGAGAATGCAGAAGAAGTACAACAGGAAATACGACGCAGCTCCTCCCTGCCCCGACAGAAAAGAGAATACCACAAATCCTGCAGCGGCCAGCAGGGCAAAAATGAGAAACACAGTGTCTGCACGACGGCAAAGATTGCTCGATACGCATCTGCCTCCCTGCGCGACAGCTTTGAGAGAGCGCCTCAGCCAAAATGCGTAGGCAAAAAAGTGAAGAAGCAGCATCAGGAGCAAGACCGGCATCAGCAGCAGAAGAAGAAGCCCGACAGAACTGCTCAGAAGTATCAACGGCTCCGCGGCATTGGACAGGAAAAGCTGTTCCAGCTCGAAAACAGCCAGAAAAAACAGCGCCGCATTGGGCAGCAGAAACAACTTTCGCATAGAGCGGCGGATCGCCGTGAGGCGAACGCTTTCATCTGTCTCGATCGGAACAGGGGTTTCCCGATCGGTACGGTAAACCTGAAGCTGACCCCAGTCACAGACCTTTTCCCACCCCGCTTCAGCGCAGAGATCGCGAAGCGTCTCCGCTTTGGGATCATTCAGCGGATCGAACATCGAACCTTGCGGCAAATATGTTACGGCATAAGAAGTCTTGCACGGCTCTCCTCTCCGGTATTTCCAAAACAGGGAGCCGATCTCCTCAAGCTGCAAACCGCGCCGCGCCATAGACGAGAGCCGGCGCTCCATGGCGGCAAACTCAAATGGCTGAAAAATCTCCATCCGGTAAGCATACTCCTTCATAACTGCTCCTCCCTTCCCACCAAACGATCGTAATCACTGATTCTGGCCCGCAGCCTGTCGTATTCCTCACGCAAAAGGAGGCGGCCCCGGTCTGTCAGCCGGTAGCTGCGGCGGCGGCCTCTGGCCCCCGTTTCTTCAATCATCCCGTCGTGCAGAAATTGCTCGAGAAGATTGTAGAGCGTACCGGGACCAACCACGACGCGGCCCTCCGTGACAGCGCTCACCTCGTTCATGATATCCGCCCCGCAGCGCTCTTCCCGCAGGCAAAGCAGGATATAAAACATCTGCTCCGTTAGCGTTTGAAATTTCTCACGCGGCACCCGCCTTCACCTCCAGTTCTCCGCAACGCCTTCCCATGCAGGAGAAACACATTTCCCCTGTCTTTTCCCCTATTCGGCCGTTTTCTTTTCCCCCTATTCGGCCGTTTTAGGAAAAGGCAAATCACTAAATATCGAATATCGATATCTTAGCCTCATTGTATCATCGAATATCGATATTGTCAACACAAATGCAAGGCTTGCAAAGCGGATTGCTGGAACGGCCATACACAAAAACCGGAGCCGTTTTGTGCGATAAACGCTCAGAACGGCTCCGGTTTTGTTTGCTTATTTTGTTCGTAAAAGATGCGATTTCCTTGATTTTACAACGGACTCATTTTCCGTGTTACTCCAGTTCAACCGCCTCATGTCCCTGCGGGGAATCCGGAAGAGCTTTCTTCCGGCCGGCACGCTGTACAAAACCAATCAGCTGACCGGACAGCGCCACAGTCAGAAGAGAGCAAAGCAGCCGCTCCAGCGGAATATAGGTTGCGGAAAGCAGCAGGACAATCAGGTCCGTGAGAAGATATGCCCACTGGATGTTCCAATGCGTCAGACGGGAGATCACCATCGCAAGCGCGTCGTCTCCTCCCGGCGCACCGCCCGCACGCACGCTCAGGCCTACACCCACACCGACAAACGCCGCTCCCACAAAGGCAGCCAGCCATGGAAGCTCCGCAAGCTGGGGCCACAAAGGCGGGAACTGCTCAAACAGAGCGTAAAATGCGGAAAAACCACCGCCTGCTACGGCAGAATACAGCAGAAACTCCTTTCCCAGAAGCTTCCACCCCGCTGCATAGCACAGGACGTTCATGATAACGCCCGAAATCGATGGTGAAACACCGAGCCAGTGCTGCAGCAGCAGCGTCATGCCGAGAACTCCGCCCTCGGTAACATTCGAGAGCGCATGGACATTGTACAGACCGAAGGCAAGAATCGCGCTTCCCAAAAGGGCTTGCGCACAACGCTTCGGCTTTACGGGGGTAAACACAATAACACATCCTTTCTGTTATAAGTTTAACAGAAAGAAAGCGTTTTGGCAAGCCGGGTGACACAGAACAGGAAGTTTCCATTTTCAGCATTGCCTCCTTTCCCTTTCCTGTGTTAAAATAGTTAAGAAAGAATGTACGGGGTTCCTTCGCGGTTGGTCTGAGAAGAATGGTCCCCGAATAAAAATAAGAAGGATGATTGCACAGTATCAAGCATCCGTTTTTCTGGAAAAGGAGGTATCCTGTGACCGCTCTTCTGCTGCTGGCGGCCATCGTCATTTTTGCCTGTATCCTTGGGAACCGCGTTTCCCAACGTTATGGCATGCCGACGCTGCTTGCCTTTATTGTACTTGGCATGCTGTTCGGCTCCGACGGATTGTTCCGCATTGATTTTGACAATTACCATATCGCCGAGGACGTCTGTTCCGCAGCTCTGATCGCCATCATGTTTTACGGCGGCTTCGGCACAAGCTGGCACGAGGCGCGTCCTGTCGCGGTGCGCGCATCTCTGCTGTCATCGCTCGGCGTAGTGCTGACCTCGCTTCTGACAGGGCTGTTCTGCTGGTATGCGCTTGGTTTTTCCATGCTCGAGGGCATGCTGCTCGGTGCGATTCTCGGCTCGACGGACGCAGCCTCCGTGTTCTCCATCCTGCGCTCGAAGCGGCTGAATCTCAAGGGCGGTACCGCCTCCCTCCTGGAAGTGGAAAGCGGCTCGAACGATCCCTTTGCCTACATGATGACCGTCCTTCTGCTCTCCGCCATGCAAGGGGAGGGACTCTCTGTACAAAGCATTTTGTTAACAGCCGGACAGCAGCTCGTACTTGGCGTATTGTTTGGCGTGCTGATCGGCAAACTCGGCATTTTACTGATGCGGCGCTTCCCCTTTGGAACCAGCGGTCTTGACGCGGCTTGTCTTCTTGGGCTTGCCCTGCTCTCCTATGCCGTTCCGACACTGCTCGGCGGCAACGGTTACCTCTCCGCCTATCTTGCAGGTCTGCTTCTCGGCAATGCGGAGCTGCCGGACCAACGCGGGCTGGTTCACTTTTTTGACGCGGCTACCGGCCTGATGCAAATGCTGATTTTCTTTCTGCTCGGTCTGCTCAGCTTTCCATCCCGTCTGCCGCAAGTACTGCCAATCGCCATTCCGGTCGCCCTCTTTCTCACTTTTGCAGCGAGGCCAGGAGCTGTGTTTTTGCTTCTCTCGCCGTTCCGATGCCCCGTGAGGCAGCAGCTTCTCGTCTCCTGGGCGGGACTGCGCGGTGCAGCCTCCATTGTGTTTGCCATTCTCGCTGTCAATTCTCCGGCTGTCCTCGAGAGCGACATCTATCATATCGTTTTTGCCGTTGTGCTGCTTTCCATCACCTTCCAGGGTACGCTGCTGCCCGCAGCGGCCAGGAAACTCGACATGATCGGCAGTGGTGATGACGTCATGCGGACCTTCAGCGATTACGCAGCCGAGACAGAAGTCGAGTTCATTCAGCTTGATGTAACGCCGGGCCACCCGTGGGAAGGAAAAACACTGCGAGAGCTTGCCCTCCCTCCCGGCCTTCTTTGCGTAATGATTCTGCGTGGAGAAACCCCTCTGACACCGCGCGGCAAAACCATCCTGCGCGCAGGGGATTCCGCTGTTCTCTGCGCTGCCTCCTTCACCGGACACGAGGAAGAAATCAGCCTCTCCGAATTCCCGCTGACGGACGGTCATCCCTGGGTGCAGAAACGAATCAGCAGCCTTGGCCTGCCGCCGCAGGAGCTGATTGTGCTTGTTCGGCGCGAAGGCAAAGCGTTTGTCCCAGGCGGCGGCACGCTGCTCAAGAGCGGCGATCGCATCGTTGTCGGAAAAAGCTGAAAATGAATAAAAATTTAAAAATGAAATAGGGCTGTTGCAAAATGAAAACGCAATAGCAATCTGCACAAGGAATTCAAAACAGGCAATGAAAATCGGCCCTCGAGAGGAGCGGTTCTGCTCTTCTCGAGGGCCGATTCTTGTGCATGATTTTTTAAGGCTATTTTGCAACGGACCCATTTTGATTTCCTGATAAATCCAAATGACGTACATCATAAATCTCTGCAGAGAATACCGTATGTCCTTCTTTTTTGACAGCCTCCTGCTCCAAGGCTTCTTCATAAAAAGAAAGCAAAAAAGTAAAAAGCGCTGCAATCCAACAATGAATGCAGTGCATCGCACAACAGGTCAGGACGGTTCTGTTTGAAGCAGAATCAATCTGGCAGCAGCGTACTTTTTTCTCCGACGGGCCAGCTCCTCCGCGTTGAGATCTTCGCATCCCGCGAAGCGACCTTCATCCTCATTATGAGCAAGGTCGGCCAGCTTCACAGTCCGGGCTACCGGATCCGATCGCAGGGCGCGCACATAGGCAAGATAATCCGTTCCCTTTTCATGTGTCAGAAGGCGCACAGGCCCTGTCACCTCCGGAGGAAATTCCTGCTCAAGCTGTGCAAAGGTCACAGAGCTGTCCTCCACAACATCGTGAAGCAGGGCGACACAAACGGAAATCTCATCGGTCATTTGCTCGGCCAGGTGAAACGGGTGGAGAAGATAGGGCATGCCGGCCTTATCCGTCTGTCCTCGGTGCGCATCTGCGGCAAGGCGAAGCGCTCGGTTTGTCATAGGAGTATAAATCATCACTCATTCCTCTCTGACCAGTCACCCCTGCGCTCCATACGTTTCCAGACAAGCGGAAAGCTTAGCCGCAATCGCAGGGTCCGTGGGATGATAGATCATCATTTTGCCGTCGGAGCTGAAAGAAACGGCAGCCATGTCGCCGAGAAAACTGAGAGTACTGCAGCAGTCCCATTCCCCGTTCTTCCAGATGAGATTCACTGCTGCAGTTGCGGGCGAATCGGAGAAAACAGAAGCCACCGGAATCAGATTACGAAAATCCTGCCGGTATTCACAGTCTGAGAGGATCGCAAATACTGCGTCAAAAGCCTCCTCTCCCTGCGGCATCTCACGCAAAGAAAAGCTTTCAATCGCAGGTGTCCCGTCTTCTGAAACACTGCCTGCCGAAACCGCAGCGCTGAGGCTCGTCACTCTGGATGCCTCGACGGACAACACCGCTTCCAAAGAGTGCGGCCATAGCCGCCATACCGTCAGACCGCCTGCGAGCAAGACCACAGCCGCCAGAACAGTCACGCTCACCGCCTTTTTCTTCATCAGATCCCCCTTACACACCGCTTCCCCGACTGCAGAGCGACAACCACTTCACTCCTTTAGACAGGAAGACTCTGAGCCGATCATATTAACAAGAATATTATAAATTTTCTCGTATATTTTGTAAATGTTTTCAACTGTATTTTCTAAAAAAGCAAAAAACGACGTCCGTTTTTCGCAAAACGACACGCCGTTCTTCCAGTTTCAGCAGGATCATCCGTTTGTTTATGCTTTGCTTCTCCCCATTCGGACAAGAGCAGTAAAAAGCCCTATGCATCGATAAGAAACACTGTCTCTTTGGTTCTTTCAGCCTGCGGTGTCCCCGCCCGGAACAACACCGGCTCAGAGAGGAATTACCCTTCTCACAAAATGCGGACGCCTTTCTTATCCCTCGTACGTCTGGATTTCAGCCTTCTCGATCACAACGTCCTCAACGGGTTTATCATTGTCATCGGTCTGCACTGCCGCAATGGCATCCACAACATCCATCCCCTCGAACACCTGACCAAACACGGTGTGGCCGCGTCCGGGAATGGAATAGGCTCCGTCAAGGCTCGGATTGCCGCCGTTCTCCTCGTAGAGCTTTTTAACCTCATCCGATACCAGACTCATGTCCGGCATGCTGCCGTACTGAGACACCAAAGCATCCCCATACTGCTCATAAAGCTGCTTGTACGTCTCATAATTCTGCTCATAATACTCCCAGCCGGAAAAATCGGAAGCATCGCCCTGATTAATAAAGAACTGGCTGCCGTTGGTATCCGGGCCGCTGTTCGCCATCGCCAGAGAGCCGCGGATGTTGAGCAGATCCTTGTTGAACTCGTCCTCAAAAGGCTCTCCCCAGATGCTTTCCCCTCCCGTGCCGTTTCCGAGCGGATCGCCGCCTTGAATCATGAAGCCGTCAATGACACGATGAAAGGTCAGGCCATCATAATACCCTTCCTCAATATGGGTCTTGAAATTTTCAACCGCTTTCGGAGCCGCGTCCGGAAAAAGACGAATCTTAATGGTTCCGTAATTGGTTGTGAGAACGGCAATCTCCTCCCCTGCCTCGGGCGGATTGAGCTGATAGCCGACGTTGCCGGACTCGCTCTTCTGGCAGCCGGAAAGTACCGTCATGCCAACTGCCAGAACGCCGGCCAGCAAAACGGAAACAAATTTCTTCCAATATTTCATCCCTTACGCATCCTTCCACATATTTTTTCGCAAAGCCGCCACCGGCCTGCAGGACCTCTCTATTGTAGTACACATCCGGTCCGGATGCAAGCAAAACACGGGAGGATTTTCGTCATGCCCCTCTTTTCCTGCGCATATAGATAAACGGAAGAAAAAAGGAGGGCTGTCAAATGAATACCTATTATCCGGAGGGCTGGAAGATCGATACGCCGGAAAATCGTGCGGCACTGCAGAGCTCCTCCGCTTTGCAGGCAGCCTGGAGCGAGGGCCGCATTCTGGAGGCGCGCGCCCTGCTGTGCGACAGTGCACACAATCTTGTCGTGGATCTCGGCTGCATGAAAGGACTGATTCCTCGTGAAGAGGGCGCTATTGGAATCCGTGAGGGAACCGCGCGTGATATCGCGATAATTTCCCGTGTAAACCGCCCTGTATGCTTTTTGATTCAGGGCTTTTTCAAGGATGAAGCAGGCGCGACAACCGCACTGCTTTCGCGCCGTGCCGCGCAGGAGGAATGCCGCCGAATGAGGCTGAGCCGTCTGACGCCCGGCGACGTCATCCCGGCGCGCGTCACGCATCTGGAGTCCTTCGGCGCCTTTGCGGATGTCGGCTGCGGCGTTGTAGCCCTTCTGCCGATTGATGCAATTTCCGTTTCACGGATTGATCATCCCCGCGAGAGATTAGCGCCCGGCATGGATATCCGAACCGTTGTGCGCGCCATTGAAGGAACGCGCATTACGCTCACACACAAAGAATTGCTGGGAACCTGGGCGGAAAACGCCGCCCAATTTCATGCCGGTGAAACCGTAGCGGGCATCATCCGAAGCGTAGAGCCATACGGTGTGTTTGTCGAGCTAAGCCCGAATCTGGCCGGACTGGCGGAAAGTCATGAGGGCGCGGCGGCCGGTCTGCAGGCCAGCGTATACATCAAAAGCATCCTTCCCGCCAGAATGAAGGTAAAGCTGATTCTCATTGATACTTTCCGCTACCCATCTCAACCGTCCACACCCCGATATTTTTTCCGCGGGGATCACATGGATCGCTTTGTTTACTCGCCGCCCGAATGCGGAAAGCTGGTTGTCACAGACTTCACTCTGCCGCAATCCGCTCGGACCGTCTCCCTCAAGGCCTGAGAAAGCCCTTCCGCGCGACTGTTTCCCTTCGGCCGTTTTCCCGTTGTCCAATACGGGAAAACGGCCTTCCGCATTACCGCCTCCTCCAATCTCGGAAACATCTGCGCTATTGTTGCGGCAGGCGTCCTCCTTCCCTTCCTGCCGATGACCTCCATTCAGCTCCTGCTTCTCAACCTTCTCTATGATATTCTCTGTCTGATCCTTCCGTGGGACAATGTTGATGAGGAGCAGCTTCGGCGGCCGCTGGAATGGTCAGGGCGAACGCTCAGCCGCTTTATGCGGGTATTCGGGCCGGTAAGTTCTCTGTTTGATCTACTGACTTTTGCCATCCTTTTCTTTATTCTGTGCCCTGCTCTTTGCGGCGGAAGCTTTTTCACCCTGGGGGACGAACAAAAAACGTTTTTCATTTCTCTCTTCCAAACAGGATGGTTTCTCGAATCCATGTGGACGCAGGTTCTCATTCTGCAGCTGCTTCGCACCAGACGCCTTGCGTTCTTTCGCACTCCCGCCGCGCGCCCCGTCCTTGCGGTGACCGTGCTCGGCATTTTGGCGTTCACGCTTCTCCCCCTTCTTCCGGCGGGCCAGCTGCTGGGATTGACCGTAATGCCTCCCATATATTATTTGTTCCTCGTCGGAATCGTCATCCTGTATTTATTGCTCCCAGGCATTGAGAATGGTATCCTGCACGGCGTCCGCCACGTCCTCTTCCCGATGAAAAAAGCCGTGCGCCACGCGCAGAAGCGCGCCGCGATGCTCCTCTATCAAACGGATAAAGGCTTCCGGAGCCCCCGCTTTGCCCTTTCAATTTCAGACATCTTTCTTCCTCCTGCCTATACAGAATCACAGGGCCCTGATTCCCCGCTTGCCGGGAACAACTATCAGACAGCAAAAAACGCCCTGCGGTTGCACAGAGTTCCGTTTTTTCCTGTTTGCTCCCCTGCAATGGCAGAAAAAGGCCGCCCTCCCCTTGGGAAGGCGGCCTTTCGTTCGGCAGGTCAAAGGTGAAACGAATCCTCCTGCGAGGCGTCCGTTTTCTGCTCCAGCTTGCGGATGTTGGCGTTGAGAAGTTCGCGAAAGAGATCGTTGGTGGCAATGCGGCCGGCGGCGTCGCGATATTTGACGGGTGTGAACCAGGGGCTTTTGCGCTGCTCCCGCAGGAAGCGAAGTGCCTCCTCGCGTCCGGAGCGCTTTTCCACCGCCTCCGCTGCCTTCACATAATTCATCGCATTATGAGGCTCCAACCGGCAGGCAGCCATATAATGGGAATGCGCATCACGCACATTTCCGAGAATCAGCTCCGCCTGAGCCATATCCCGCAGCAGGTCGGCGCGGACAGCGGCGGATTTGTCAAACCGAAGCCCGTTCTGCTCCGTGAGACCGGAGGGCAGCGCGTCCCAACCCGGCCCCTGCAGATACCGTGCGGCAAACTCCACGGTCTGTCCGCGGTATCCGCTGCCGAGCCACGCGCAAGCCTTGGCGGACAGGTAGAGAGCCTGTGGGCTGTCGGAGACGGCGCTCAGCTCCAGAATTTTTTGCAGAGCCTTGCTGCGGCTCCCCAGGGAGGAAAACATCTCGGCCGCCTCCCCTTCAAGCTCCATGCGGTGAGGGATCTCCGCTCCGAGAACGGAAAACAGGGCTGCGGCCAAATCCAGGCTGCGATCGGGCCGCACCGGTTTCTGTGCCTGAAACGGCATGGTATCACTCCTTCCCGTCGTTTCCCCAGGCGGCGCGCACCAGCCGTGCACGGGCTGCGTCACGCTCCGAAGCCGTCATGGAACGGCCGGCACGCAGCATCAGCGTTGCGGGCTGCGCCCCCGCCATCAGGGAGGCCATGGAATCCATTGCAGGACCGCGGCGGATCAGCTGCTCCGCCACGCCCAAACGAACATTGGTAAAGCACTCCATAAACTCTGAGAGCGAAAGAAGCCTCGCGTTCTGCACCACGCCGAGAGAACGGAAAATTTTATCCTGTACCTCGATCGACTGACAGAGCGTTTTGCGGGCCGCCCGCTCCTGCATGACCACCTGGTAAGCCATGCTCTTGAGATTAAATACCGCCTCCTGCTCCGAAATACCGAGCGTTACGCGATTGGAAAGACGGTACAGCTCCGCGGCGGACTCGGCTCCCGGACCCTCGCGCAGGCTCAGGCCAAGCTGGGAAAGCCCCGCAGCCACACGCGAAAGCGAACCGGCGCGGGCCAGCCCGGGCAAATGCATCGTCAGCTCAGCGTGCATCCCTGTGCCGAGATTGGCAGGATCGGCAGTGAGATATCCAAATTCCCGATCAAAGGCGAAGTCAAACGCGTGGCCCAGCACGCTTTCCAGCGTATCGGCAGCAGCGCCCGCTCCGTCCAAATCAAGGCCCGGACGCATCGCGGTCAAGTACAGATGATCGTTTCCATTGACAACGACCGACAGGCTTTCGTCCGCGTTGCAGAGCAGCGCCCTTCCCTCGCGCTTGGCAATAAACTCGGGAGAAACAAGGCCGCGTTCCGCCAGAGAAACCGCCTCCGTTTTGGAGAGCTCCTCCAGCGAGGTACAGGATAGCGTTCCGGCAATGGAGAGGCGATCGTCCTGCACCGCGGTCAGTATCGTATGAAGCATAGCCTTGCGCTCCTGCGCCCGCATCCGCCAGACAAACGGATAGTTTGCCAGATTGCGGACAACATGCACGCCGGTACTGACAATAACGTCGGAATCGTCTCCCGCATACTCAAACCATTTTTTCTGCTCAGTCATCCTTGCTGCCCTCCAGTGCGCGAATTTCATCCCGGAGCACGGCCGCGTCCTCAAATTTCTCGGCGTCAATAGCCTCTTTGAGCTGACGCCGCTTCACCAGAAGCAGCCCCTTCTCCGCGGGCGCCGCGGGACTCGGCAAATTGCCGCCCGGCACCTTTCCTCTGTGACGCACGCTCCCGTGAATGCGCTGCACAACCGGCACCAGCCGATCGTAAAAGGTATGGTAGCACTCCGGACAGCCGACACGTCCCGTGCGCACAATCTCCTTCCATGTGGCTCCGCACCGGCAGCGCTCCTGCGCCTCCGTTTCCAGTTCGAGAATTCCAAGCCCCCGGCCCAGCTCAGCAAACAGATTGCCGTAGCCAAGACGGCGTGCACACTCGGCGCAGAGCGAAAACTCCGAGAGCTCGCCGTTTGTGATGGTTTTGACATGAGTAACAGCGGGATGCTTCCCGCAGGCCTGACACATCATCGCAGATTATCCCTCCTTCAGTATTCCGCGCAAACCGCCGGAACGCTTTTTCTATTTGTATGGAAACCTGCGCTCCGCCATTCTTCCCCGAGCGGGTTTCCTTTTTTCTCCTGCCTCCCCGGATCCGGATTTCTTTTAAAAAAATGAAGTCACACATTTTCCCTCTCCGAAATACTATATACCATACCAAACATTCAAGGAGGTCAACACTTATGTACAACAACTTTTTAGGCGGCTGCGGCAATTCCTGGATCATCATCCTCATCATCATCCTCATCTGCTGCGGGTGCGGCAACAACAACGGCTGCGGGTGCGGCAACAACAACAGCTGCGATTGCGGCTGCAACAATGGCTGCGGCTGCTAAAACCTCTGCATAAGCGCTTCCCCTTGCGTGCGGCGGCATTCCGCCGCACGCAGCCCTTAACAGCCATGTGAAACAGGGACTGCTGCGGAACAATCGTTTTGCAGCAGTCCCTGTTCATTTTTTCGGTATAGGGCTTATTGAGCCGCCAGCGCCTCGCGCAGCGCGCGGGACAGCTGATCCGGGCACGAGGTCGGACGCGGCCCGCAGGTAATTCCTTCACAGCGGCGGATCACATCGCCGGCCTTCATCCCTGTCACCAGAGAGGAAATTCCCTTCGTATTGCCGTTGCAGCCTCCAATAAACTGGACCGAGCGAATCACGTCGCCATCCAGCTCAATCACAATCTGACGGGAGCAGGTTCCCTTCGTTTGGTACGTATACCGCATTGCCTTCACCTCCAGGGAAAGCGGGCGCGGCTGGGCAGTCGCTCAGCCAGTAGCCCGGAGAAATGGGCCGGCTGACCGGCCAGAGTTCTTCTGCTGCAAAAACTCTTTTCTTATTATAATACAAACCTGCCTGAATAGCAAATTTTTTCTCAGCCATTACACACGCAGAAGCCGTTCCGGCGTAAACGAACGCGAAGCGATCCAAACCAAAACCGCATCCGCACCGCCTACCAGCACGGCAATCAGGAGAAGAAGGACAGGCCCCAGAGTAAACGCTCCGCTCAGCTGCGCCACAAAGAGAAGCATCACCGGCAGTACAAGGTATCCGGAGGTCTGCATCGCCTCCATGGAACTCTTGCTGCGCCCTGAAATCAGCACCATAAAGGTTACTCCAAAAAGCGCCACAGCCGGAGCAAGCAAAAACACCAGGACAGCCCAGCTCAGATTAAAGTAAAACGGCGTCTCAAACAGGACGCTCCCGACCGCCATGACAAGAGAAAAGGCGAACAGGGAAACAGCCTCCGCTATCAGGGAAAGAAGCGCGCACGCCGCTACCTTCGCACGAAAAATTTGCCGGAGAGAAACGGGAGCGAGGAGAAGCGTTTCCATCGTACTGTTCTCACGCTCACCGACAAAGCTGCAGGCGGCGGAAGTGGTGGACACCATCAGGGGGATCATGAGGAAAAACATCGGTCCAAGCAGCTGCGCGACAAGATACACCATCAGCTGCCTCTCTGTCATTTCTTCCCCTGCCGCAGACTGCAGAAAAGCGAGATCGTCGCTGACGGAACCCGCTTCTGCAGGAAGGAACCAGGCGATCGCCAGATAAAAAGCCGGAAGTACAAGACAGAGCAGGGCCGGGACCAAAATAACCGTCAAGCGGATCATCCTCGTGTGCCAGATGTTGTGAAGATCCTTCCGGATGATCGCCCGTTCACAGGGCTGCAAAACATGCTTCAGCATGGAGCGCTTCCCCCTTCCTCCCGATTGATAAAGCTGAAATAAACATCCTCAAGCGTGGGCGTTTCGATCCGCGCCTCGTAAACGGATCGCCCTGCGACGATCGCTTCCCGCAGCAGACCCGGCATTTCCTCCGGGGAAGAGAGAGGGCGGCGATGCCAGCCGTTCTCCAAGGTGTATCCCGCAAGCGTTTCTCCCGGCGCAAGCCGGAAAGCGGCGAAGCTTCCTCGCCCGGCAAGAGCCGCCAGCTCAGACAAGCTTCCCTCCGCCAAAAGCACACCATGATCGAGAATCCCGTAGCTGTCGCAGAGATCCTGCGCGTAGCGGAGCTGATGCGTGCACAGAAACACCGTTACGCCCTCCTGTCCCGCCTGTTCCGCGATCAGCCCGTTGACCGCCTGCGCCGACTCGGGATCCAACCCGCTGGTCGGTTCATCAAGGAAAAGTACACGCGGCCTGCCGAGAAGAGCGCGGGCCAGCGAAAGGCGCTGCGCCATACCGGTGGAATATTTGCCCGCCGGAAGTTTTCCCGCCCCCATCAGGTCCAGCTTTTTCAGAAGCTCCTCTCCCCTGTCCTTCGCCTGCGCCCGTGCCAAACCGCAGAGCTCACCGAAAAACAGCAGATTGTCCAGCCCGCTGAGCTGCGGATACATCCGGGCGCTCTCTGTCATCACCCCACAAAGCGCATGCACCTTCTCCGCTTCTGTATGCGGATCCAATCCCATTACCGCACAGCTTCCCCGCGTCGGTGCAAGCAGCCCTGTGAACAGCTTGACCGTCGTGGTTTTCCCTGCCCCGTTCGGGCCGAGAAAGCCGAATACGCTCCCCTGAGGCAGGGCAAGCGAAAGATTCTCCAGCGCTATTTTCTCCGCAAACCGCCTGCATAATCCTTCCGATTCGATCGCGTTCATTCGGTTTCCTCCCTTGTCCGCTTGTATCTCATGCAAGCATTGCATCGCATGCCAACATCAGCAATTTAGAGATTTATCTAAATAGAATGTACCACGGAACATCAGGCTTGTCAAGTGCCGTGCAGCAAGCGAAAACGAGGCAGCCACACCAGACGGAGACGAGGAAAAAAGGAGGGGCTGTTGCAAAATAGTCTTACAAAAAACATACACAAAAATCGGTCCCCGAGAAAAGCAGAACCATGAACCGCCCTAGATTGTGCGGACAGCACAAAAAGAGTCCCTGAGTAGGAAAATTCAATTTTAGCAGGAGTGGCGCAGCGAGAGCGGCGGCACTCCTGTTTTGCTTTGGATGC
>ERZ779885.1065-NODE-1065-length-28991-cov-9.064902_pt1 | contig 28991 bp, 19 predicted proteins | sample MGYA00511554_ERZ779885 | MGnify/ENA primary metagenome ERZ779885 (study PRJEB29588, sample SAMEA2160998) | human gut metagenome | biome: human gut; feature: human-associated habitat; material: faeces | place: Denmark | collected 2008/2010 ... | reverse complement strand
GTGCCAGTTATCTTTCGCAGATGCTACACGTAAATATATCGAAGCTGGTAAAGATTTAGAGGGTAAAGGATTTGATCCGCGTAAATTATTAGCTCCGGGTGCAGAAGCTATCAAAGCTACTGTAAAAGAGAAAATGGAACTGTTCGGTTCTGTTGGCAAAGCTGAATAATATTGTCGCACAGACGGAAGTCCACTTTCCATAATGTTATATTTAACAAAGATTTCAGACTTTACATGAATTTATTGTTCAATATAGCAAAATGATAAAAAAGTGAAATTTTTCTCTTGCATTTTGGAGAGAAAAGTATTATCTTAAGTTCAACAAAACAAATGTGAGAGATGAACAAGGGCGTTCCAAGTAGCTTGGAATGCTCTTTTTTTGTAAGAAGTTGTCACACAATTTCTCATAAAAGCCATATAGGAGAAATTTCTTACTGACATTCATCCACTTTCAAGGTACAATAAGAAATGAGAATTTAAGATCTCTTACATTTGTTCAAAAAAGCAGGGAATAGTCTCAGGGGATTAGACCGGTGAAGAAGAAAGGATGTAGAACATGAGCGAAACAGGATACTTAAATGTAGCAGAGATTTTTGGCGAGAACGTATTCAATGATGCAGTGATGCAGGAGCGCCTGCCAAAGAAGGTTTACAAGAAGTTAAAGGAAGTAATTCAGGAAGGTCGCGAGTTAGACCTTGAAACAGCAGATGTTGTTGCGCATGAGATGAAAGAATGGGCAATCGAAAAAGGTGCAACACATTATACTCATTGGTTCCAGCCGCTGACCGGAGTAACAGCAGAGAAACATGATTCATTCATTACAGCACCGATGGAGAATGGCAAGGTACTAATGAGCTTTTCCGGTAAAGAACTGATCAAAGGTGAGCCAGATGCATCTTCTTTCCCATCCGGTGGTTTAAGAGCTACATTCGAGGCAAGAGGATATACAGCCTGGGATTGTACCTCACCGGCATTTGTAAGACAGGATGCAGCAGGCGCAACTCTTTGTATCCCAACAGCTTTCTGTTCTTACACAGGAGAAGCACTCGATCAGAAAACACCGCTTCTTCGTTCCATGGAAGCTATCAATGAGCAGGCATTACGTCTTGTAAGATTATTCGGTAATACGACATCAAAGAGAGTTACTCCTTCTGTTGGACCGGAGCAGGAGTACTTCATCGTAGACAGACAGAAATATTTACAGAGAAAAGACCTTATCTTTACCGGTCGTACTTTATTCGGTGCAATGCCTCCAAAAGGTCAGGAGATGGACGATCATTACTTCGGTGCGATTCGTGAGAGAATCGCAGCATTCATGAAGGATGTAAACGAAGAACTCTGGAAATTAGGCGTCAGCGCAAAGACACAGCACAACGAAGTTGCACCTGCACAGCATGAGTTAGCTCCGATCTACGCACAGGCTAACATTGCAGTAGACCACAACCAGTTGGTAATGGAGACATTAAAGAAAGTAGCCGGACGTCATGGCTTACAGTGCTTACTTCATGAGAAACCATTCGCAGGTGTGAACGGATCCGGAAAGCATGACAACTGGTCTATTACAACTGACGACGGAATTAATTTACTTGAGCCGGGCAAGACACCACATGAGAACGTACAGTTCTTACTTGTACTTACCTGTATGTTAAAAGCTGTTGATGAGCATGCAGCACTTCTTCGTGCAGCAGCTGCTGACGTAGGAAACGATCACAGATTAGGAGCAAACGAGGCACCACCAGCAATCCTTTCTGTATACTTAGGAGATCAGCTTGGAGATGTATTGAATCAGTTGATTTCTACCGGTACAGCAACACACAGCTTAAGGGGTGAAAAACTTGAGACTGGTGTTAAGACAATTCCTGATTTCATGAAGGATGCAACAGATCGTAACCGTACTTCACCATTTGCTTTCACGGGTAACAAGTTTGAGTTCCGTATGGTTGGTTCTCAGGATTCTGTTGCACAGGCAAACATTGTATTGAATACAATCGTTGCAGAGGCATTCTCTGAGGCCTGTGATGTACTTGAAAAGGCAGATGATTTTGAACTTGCAGTACATGATCTGATCAAAGAGTATGCAGTTGAGCATCAGAGAATCGTATTCAACGGAAACGGATATTCTGATGAGTGGGTTGAGGAAGCAGCAAAGCGTGGTCTTCCAAATATCAAGTCCATGGTTGATGCTATTCCTGCTTATACAGCACCGGAATCTGTTGCTGCATTCGAGAAGTTTGGCGTATTTACAAAGCCGGAGCTTGAGTCTCGTGTAGAAATTGAGTATGAGACTTATGCAAAGACTATCAATATCGAAGCAAAAGCTATGATCGATATCGCTGGAAAACAGATTATTCCGGCAGTCATCAAATACACAACTGAGCTTGGACAGTCTCTTGCAACTGTTAAGACAGCATGCGCAGATGCTGATGTCAGCACACAGACAGAATTGTTAAAAGAGACATCTGCATTACTTGCAGAAACAAAAGCTGCACTGACAAAGTTACAGGAAGTAACCGAGCAGGGCGGAAAGATGGAAGAAGGCAGAGCTCAGGCAGCATACTACAGAGACACTGTTAAGACAGTAATGGATGAACTTCGTGCACCAGTAGATAAGCTTGAGATGATCGTAGACAAAGATTTATGGCCAATGCCATCTTATGGAGATTTAATTTTCGAAGTATAATCATTGAAAGTTAATTCATAAATATTATTAAAATAAAGGACACTTTTTCAGAACCACAAAGCTGTGGAATTTTGGGAAAGTGTCTTTCTTTATACGCCAAAGAAGGAGGAAAACGTTATGGAACAACAAATTATTGATTTCATTAATGAAAATATGTTTGGCATCTGGTTTTTGATCGGTGCCGCATTGGTATTCTGGATGCAGGCAGGTTTTGCTATGGTAGAAACCGGTTTTACCAGAGCAAAGAATGCAGGCAATATTATTATGAAGAACCTTATGGACTTTTGTATTGGTACAGTTATGTTCATTTTGATTGGTTTTTCATTGTTACTGGGTGAAGACTTCCTGGGATTCATTGGAAAACCTGGATTTGATATCTTTACCAGCTATTCAAATTTTGATTTTTCAAATTTTGTATTCAACTTAGTATTCTGTGCAACCACAGCAACCATCGTATCTGGTGCTATGGCTGAGAGAACAAAATTCTTATCTTATTGTATTTATTCTGCAGTAATTTCTGCATTGATTTATCCGATTGAAGCACACTGGATCTGGGGCGGTGGATGGCTTGCACAGCTTGGTTTCCATGATTTCGCAGGATCCTGTGCAATTCATATGGTTGGTGGTATCTCCGCATTGATTGGAGCTGCAATGCTTGGACCGCGTATTGGTAAGTTTACAAAAGACAAATCCGGAAAGATTACAAAAGTCAATGCTTTTCCGGGACACAATCTTCCGATTGGAGCACTTGGTGTATTTATTCTCTGGTTTGGATGGTATGGATTTAACGGTGCTGCATGTACATCAGGTGATCAGCTTGCAAGCGTATTCCTTACAACAACCGTAGCACCAGCAGTAGCAACTGTTGTATGTATGATCTTTACATGGCTCAAATATGGTAAGCCGGACGTTTCCATGTGTCTGAATGCATCTCTTGCAGGACTTGTAGCAATCACAGCTCCATGTGATGTGACAGATTGTCTGGGAGCAATTATTATCGGTTTTGTATCTGGATTACTTGTAGTATTTGGTGTATGGCTTCTCGATTATAAGCTTCATGTGGATGATCCGGTTGGTGCCGTAGCTGTACATATGATGAATGGTATCTGGGGAACAATTGCCGTTGGTTTATTCGCAACAACATCTGTACCGGGAAATGATACTGTAAAAGGTCTTTTCTACGGTGGTGGATTCAAGCAGTTAGGTATTCAGTTATTAGGTTTCGTTACTGTTGCAGCATGGACTGCCGTAACAATTACCATCGCATTTGTTATTATTAAGAAGACAATCAGTCTTCGTGTTACTGAGGAAGAGGAAATCGTTGGTCTGGATTCTATGGAGCATGGTCTTGCATCTGCTTACTCAGGATTCTCCATCATGGATGTTTCCAACACTATGACAATGGATGTCAACGAAAACACAGACCTTGGTACACCAGAATATGCAGAGGCTTCACAGGCAAAGAAAGATGCCGCTGTCAAGGTTGTTTCCGCTATTCCAAAGGACGCAACCGGAATGTACAAAGTTGTTATTATCGCAAAACTGTCGCGTTATGATCACTTAAAGAAAGCAATGAACGATCTGGGTGTAACCGGTATGACCTGTACACAGGTTATGGGATGTGGTATCCAGAAAGGTTCCGGCGAGCGTTATCGTGGTGCTGAAGTCGATGCAACCTTACTTCCTAAGATCAAGGTTGAGGTTGTCGTAAGCAAGATTCCTGTAGACAGTGTTGTAGAGGCTGCAAAGAAGGCCCTTTACACAGGACATATCGGAGATGGAAAGATCTTTGTATATGACGTTGCTAAAGTTGTCAAGATCCGTACCGGTGAAGAGGACATGGAAGCATTACAGGACGTTGAGTAAAATTGCACTAATCTAATGGCTAGGTTAGTGAATCTAATCCCCTTAGTTTTAGTATACATCAACAGCAGATCCCTGGCGAAAGCCAGGGATTTTTGCTGTATAGGAAATTCAAAAGGAATTTCCTAACAGTAAAACAAAAGAAGATGCCAGCTGGCACCTTCTTTTCATGAAAAAGATTAGTATGAGAAAAAATATTATTATTAAAGGGAGGCCTCGCGCCCATTTGCAGGTGCGAGGAAAAAATATGAAAAAGAAAAAGTTAATTTCTTATCTATGAACTAAGTATAAAATCCAATTATGAAGTTGGTATGTTTAGTTTATGAGATTTTTGTAAATAAAATATGAACAAAATATTGCGACTTTAGTACCAGAAAAAGAAAAATGCAAACGGTTGCGCTTGCAATGAGTTCACAATTTAAGATTTGTTAAGACAATGTTAATGAAAAACAGGTCGACGAAAGCACAAAATTGTGTATAATGAAATATGTCAGATTTATACGAAAACAGAAGGGATTTTTATATATGTACGATAGTATTATTATTGGTGCGGGAATTGCAGGATCAACGACAGCCCGTAAGTTAGCAGAAGAAAAAAATAAAAAGGTACTGGTAATTGAGCGTAGAAGCCACATCGGTGGAAACTGTTATGACAAGCCGGACGATTATGGAATTCTGATTCATGAATACGGTCCACACATTTTCCATACAGAGGATGAGGGTGTGCGTGCCTTTTTGTCCCGCTTTACCGATTGGTATGATTTTGGACATGAAGTTGTTGCAAAAGTTGGAGATCAGCTGATTCCGGTTCCATTTAATTTAAATACGCTTCATATGGTATATGATGAGGAAAAAGCTGCCCGTCTTGAGAAGAAGCTGATTGAGGCATACGGTGAGGGAAGCCGTGTACCAATTATGAAGCTGCGTGAGAATGCAGATCCGGATGTTCGTGAAATCGCAGAGTTTGTCTATAAGAACGTTTTTTTATATTATACTATGAAACAGTGGGGACAGAAACCGGAAGAAATCAGTCCGGAAGTTACAGGACGTGTGCCGGTTGTAATCTCCCGTGATAATCGCTATTTTAAGGACAAATACCAGAGTGTGCCGTTACATGGATTTACACCGATGTTTGAAAAAATGCTGGATCATCCGAATATTGAGGTATGGTTAGATACCGACTGTGGCGATGTGTTAAAATTTACAGATGACGGAATTTATTTTAAAGATGAAAAATTTGATGGAGATCTCATCTACACAGGTGCGATTGATGAGCTGTTTGACTGCCGGTATGGACGTCTTCCATATCGCTCACTGGATTTCAAATTTGAACATTTGAATCAGGATTCTTTTCAGGATCACAGTGTGGTAAACTATACGGTCAGTGAAGATTATACACGTATCACGGAGTTTAAATTTTTGACCGGACAGAAAGATACAGACGGAACAACGATTGTGAAAGAATATCCGTTTGCATATACCGGAGCAGAGGGAGAAATCCCTTATTATGCGATTTTAGAGGAAAAGAATCAGCAGCTTTATGAGAAATACAAAGCTTTGACAGAACAGTTTACAAATTTCCATCTGCTTGGAAGACTTGCAGAATATAAGTACTACAATATTGATGCAATGTGCCGTAAAGCAATGGAATTAGTGGAGGAATTATAATGAAATTATTAACATTTGCAATACCATGCTACAATTCACAGGATTATATGGAGCATTGTATTGACTCCATTTTGCCAGGTGGAGATGATGTGGAAATCCTGATCATTGATGACGGATCCAAGGACCGCACAGCAGAAATCGCTGATGCCTATGAAGCAAAATATCCGGGAATCGTGCGTGCAATTCATCAGGAAAACGGTGGACATGGAGAAGCTGTCAATGCCGGAATCCGTAATGCGACCGGTTTATTCTTTAAAGTTGTGGACAGTGATGACTGGGTAGATGAGGAAGCTTATAAGCAAATCCTTAAGAAATTAAAAGAGTTTGCAGGTGGACCGACAACGCTTGATATGATGCTTGCAAACTATGTATATGAGAAAGAGGGCGCACATCATAAGAGAGTCATGCGACAGACCGGATTCCCGCAGGATCGTGTTTTTACATGGGGGGATATCCGCCATTTCCACAAGGGACATTATATTTTAATGCATTCTGTCATTTATCGTACAGAAATGTTGCGTGCCTGTGGATTAGAGCTGCCGAAACATACATTTTATGTGGATAACATCTATGTGTACAAACCACTTCCATATGTAAGAACCATGTATTATATGGATGTGGATTTCTATCGCTATTTTATCGGAAGAGAGGATCAGTCAGTCAATGAAAAAGTCATGATTAGTCGGATTGATCAGCAGATCCGCGTGAACAAAATCATGATTGATGACGTGGATTTGCATAAGGTTACGAATCTGAAATGCCGGAAATATATGATCAATTATCTCGAGATTATTACGGTGGTATCGACCATTATGCTGATTCGGTCCGGTACAGAGGAGAACCTTGAGAAAAAGCGGGAACTGTGGAAATATATCAAGGACAAAGATATTACCCTGTTCCATAAGCTGCGCCATGGAATTATGGGGCAGACCATGAATCTTCCGGGAAAAGGAGGCCGCAAAATTTCTGTGGCTGCCTATCGTCTGTCTCAGAAAGTGGTCGGATTCAATTAGTTGCGCCTGTCTGGCAGATGGGTGCCGGCTGTTTATAAATGAAATATTTTACAAGTCATACACGCTGTGGGCGATTGCTCACAGCGTGTTTTTTGCTGCATAGGAGAGGCAAAATCTAGGACTATAGTACAATTGAAAAAGAAGGGGTAAAAGAATATAGTTTTATATATGAGAGTTATATTATTAGATTGTATTTTTGAAAATAAAGAAGATATGTTTTCACTTTTGACGGAAGACTCTGAAAATTACGCTTTTTCCGATCAGCAGATGCAGCGGATTGAGGAAAATCTTCTGTTGCGAAGCGTGGACGAATTACCGGAAATATCACAGAAAACAATAAAAGAGATAGAAGAACCGGATCCATTTGTTCGGACATTATTGGAAGAACCGGATACTTATGAACTATGGAATTCTGTGGACAGGCAGAAAAAAGAAAATCAGCCGGATACAATTTTGAATCTGGAAGAACTTCAGCACTATATCGGAATACATACTTTTTTTCAATATCAGCAGGAACAGGAAGAAAAAGAAGAACTTGAACTTCTGATCGCAAATGCAAAACCAGACAGTTGTATGGAAGAAAAAAACTGCAAAAAATTATCCTTATATCTTAATACAGCCAATACAAAGCAGGATCGAAGTTCTTATATTCAATGTGCAATTCTGCCAGAGGCAGACAAGTACCCGCAAGCAGTAAAGGTAATTGCGGATATTTTTCAACAGTATAATATTCCATTGTTATTGCAGGCTTCGCTGCAAAAAAAGTATGGACCGGAAGTTTTTGCAAAAGAAGGAACTGCGATGTGGCATGCGCTTGGAGAAAAAATGGTCGATAAAAACAGTCCGGCAGAAAAAAACACATCATTGTGTTATCCGAATCTGAGTTCCGCATATGGGGAATGTTATACAGGTGCTGCATATGTGACTGCTGTATGTCTGTGTATGGGAGCAGAACCAATGGCAGACACACAGTTGCCGAGAGAATTGTACAAATACTCCGGGGAAACACAAAGCGAAATAGAGTATGATCCGTATGGCTGTATGTTAATCGGAAATGGAAGCACGATGTATATCAAAGATTTCAATACACTGGAAGGAAAAAGAATTCATGTTTTATAGTAAAAACCCTGTTTTTTCAGAAAAATCGATTGTAAAGGCGGAGGTGTTACAGGAGAATGTCCTGTATCCAATGAGAATGTTTGAGCATTTGTATGCAGATTATACAGATGGGATTGTGACCGGAGTCCGTTTGCAGGCAAAGGATACAGATGAACTGCTTCTTTCACCGGGGATCATCAAGTACCAGGGGCGCCTGTATCATATGGAAGAAAGTGCATGTGTAGAATTTGAACATAATAATCGCATGAATTATCTGAAAATCAGGTTTGATAACGGGGAACGTACATCAGATGGGGAACTGTTTCATACACAAGTGCTCCTTACAAATGAGGAGACCTGTTTTCCGTATGAGATGGAGCTTGGAAGATTTTTTACGGAAGCCGGAGCACGACTGATCGATCATGCACAGCATTTTGAGGATTTTTTCATCGAACATAATCACATTGATGTGCGTTATGTGCCATACAGTGCCAGAACAGAAGCTACAATTTCACCGGAAATTACGGTGGCTTTTGCAAGAGATATGTTGCAAAAGCAGGAAAAGGGAGAGGCAGATATTTGTTTTTGCATGCAGTGTTTGCGTAAGGAGCCGGTAGACAGGGAAATCATTTGTGCTTATATATCAGTAAAGACCGGAAGGCCGGTTGCAAAAATGAACAATGCACAGATGTGTGAGGCACTCTTATCCATTCTAAAGAAGGGACGTACCATGGTTGCAGAAAGACAGACATTTAGAGAAAGACGAAGTATTATAGTAGATTAAAAATGGACAAATTTGAGGAACTGAAAAAATATCAGGAAGAACAAATAGATAAAATCAGAGAATATGTATTCGCACAACTTGGACACAGTGAACGCAGTTATGCGGTAGAAACCTATCTTTGCAGAAAAGATGAGACAGATAAATTCAGCGATCAGCTGTCTGTACTGAAAGAGGCAGGGCATGACAAAGAAATTTCCTGGGGCAAAGGAAAAATAGGTGCCGTATGGTGTTTACATGCTGAGGGCATGGAAGGGCATATTTTTCCTGCAGAAGTAATAACCAACTACGGAGTATATCCTGTTCGTGTGATTCTTCATGCAGAAAAGGAAGCACATCGTGCAGCAGAACATATCAATCAGCTATACGCAGAGAATGGAATTGATATGCCATGTGTAAACGAGGCTCAGATTCGGGGATTTTTTGACGTGGAGTTTTATGAAACAGAGGATGAACTGCGGGAAGACGAACAGATCATTGATGTACAGATTGCATGGGGAACAGAGACAGGAAACATCTTTGAGGATGTGGCTCTTTTATGGAATGTCAGACCAGTCCTGTGCAAGGAATGCAAATTTCCTGTGCCGGAAGATGAACAGGTGATGTATCGGCATGAAATACAGATCCATAGCTGCAAGAATGGATATCTGGCAGACACAGATACCGTGCAGCCTGTGACGGTACAGACAACAAAGGACCGGCTGTTCCTCATGACTGCACAGCGGACATATCAGGCATGGAAGATTTATGAAATTGTAAAAACAGAGACGGGACTAAAAGAACAGTTACATTATCCGGTAAGTAACGGCATAAGAGAAAGTATCTTTTCCTTACATCAGAAAACACTGCGCCATGTGACCAGTGCAGAGATTATACGGAATATATGGTCGTACGAGGCATCAGATTATTTTAAAGAAATTCGCTATATGGCTATGGACCGGATTTATTTTTATCCCAAAGCCCCGGACAATCCGTGGAATGCGGATATGATGAATTTTATCATTCACGATCTGCGGATCGTTTATGGAACAGAATGCTTTTACGGATGTTTAAGAAAAGAGGTGGAGGAATGAAACCACTCTGGAGGCAGATGCTCGAAAACGGTGTTTCAAAAGAAAACATTGAAAGATGTATCATTACCAAAAGCAGCAAAGGGTCTCCTTATGAAGAAGTATCGGAAGTATCCGGGGAACAGGAGATTTCGTTTGCCGTCAATCCTTATATTCGAATGACAAAAATAGTACCCGGACTGGAAACGGATGATACATTTTTGCCGGAGATTGCAAAGACTATCACCTGTATAGAATATGATACAGGAATGGATGTGTCTGTGATTGTCCGGCAGGAAATGAGAAAAGAAATAGAAAGTGGTTGTTTTGGACCGGACATCAGAGAGCAATGGATAAAACTGACCCGGACACAACAAAGCGAAACATTGAGGAATCTGTATCGTTTCTATGGACAACGTCAGGAGATCGTTTCATTTGTATATGAAGTACAGATGCTGATTCCGGGAAGTGTGCTTTTCCGGCACAGAAAATTTCCACACGAATTGTATGTGTATGTGAGAAAAGAGAAAACCATGGAACTGGAACAGAAAATACATCTGGCGGAACAATTATTCCTTCCCATTTACTATACGCTACAGACCGCGTGGGATACACCATTTCTGATCAGTGATCTGACCGTGATTGTTCAGAAAGGAAACCAGATTGCAAAATAAAGAAAACGGGAGAAACAGATGAGTATAAGAATAACACCTTATAAAATAAGCAGAATCGACAGTTATGAGATAAAAAGAGGACTTAACCGACATGATGAGGCGATGATACAGGGAGAGATGAGTGCAGAGGAATATCTGGTTTATGAGGAAATGGCAGACAGTTCCACCGTGTTATCGTTATTTTATAAAGATGAAAAAAACAAAGAGACTCTGTTGTTTGCAGGCGTGCTTAAAACATTGAATGTCTGTGAAGAGGGAGGGGCTTACCGTATAGAGATGCATCTTTGCGGAATTACACAGGTTATGGATTATGTATCATATCAGACGGATTATCAGAACGAGGCAAAGAAAAGTGATGAACTGATCGGTCAGCTGATGAAAAGTTATGAATCACTTGGATATTCCATACAGGCAGAACCTTTTACCATTCGCCATTTTCTCATGCAGCATGAAGAAACGGATTACGCATTTATAAAACGGATGTTGTCGGAAAAACAGGAACCTGTTTTTACCCGGATGAAAGGAAAAAAGGGACAGGTCTGTTTTGGAAAGCCAGAAGAAAGTGAGGGAGAACAGGCAGAACTTACAGAGTATGAAATCCGGTTTGGTGAATTTCCGGCTTATGTTGTGGAACTGGATGAATTTTTGGATATGGGAGAGGCAGTGAAGCTGCAGAATAAAAAATTGTATGTCTATGAGCTGGAGCAGACGATGAAAGACGGAAGGTATCGAAATCAGTATGTTCTGTGCAACCGGAATAATTTTATACAGAGTCGGTATTATAATTGTGAGCTTACAGGAATATCTCTGGACGGAACAATCACTGCAAGGCAGCGGGACAAAGTACAGATACAGTTGAATGAGACAGGGGAGACCCCACAGGCAGAAAGAAGATGGTTTTCCTATGCTTCACCGGCAGCATCTTCCGACGGAAGCGGATGGTACTGTATGCCGGAGGAGGGCGAAGAAATCCGGTTGTTTTTCCCGACCGAAGATGAAGAAGAAGCCTATGTGATATCCGCAATCAAAAGTGGCGGAAGTGGTGGATCAGGTGCAGGTGCCGGGGCACTGGCAGCCGGAGGAGAGAGTGCGCCGGAACAGAATACAGAGGATAAAATTCTTTCTAACGATCAGGGACAGATGGTTTCCTTTACGGCGCAGGGCGTGGCAATGAATTGCGCAGACAATGCGGCGGCAATCTCGCTTTCACCGGATGGAACAATTGAAGTGACCGCCATGACCGATGTGTCAATCTCATCGGAGGAACTGATTTCTCTTCAGGCGGAGGAAAATCTGTCATTGACTGCACTGGGAAATGTGCAGATTATCAATGCCGCAGGAAGTGATATTACAGTAAGTGAAACAATCAATGTTCACGGAAACAGAATCAAAAATAATGGATGATAAATGGGGGCAACAATATGGATAAACAACTTGCAAGACAGCAATACGAGCAGGAAAAAATTACCAAAGAGTTACAGGAGGCAAGGGAAAAAGAGGAAAAGAAACAGGAGTCCCTTCCCTTAGAAGAAGTGGTTTCCCAGATGGGGAGCGGAATGATTCATTTTCCGGACGGACCGATGCGATTCCGGGCAGTACAGTTTTTTCAAAATGCAGTGTCGCTGCCGGTCCCAATCGATTATCTGCAGGTGCAGTCTCAGGATCAGGGGGTTGTCTCTCTGGTAAATGATGTTATGGGAATCAGTCTGATTCTGCAATATACCACATCCGAAAACAAAGATGTGACATTTGAAAAAGTAAAAAAGGGTGTATATGGACAGTTTCGGGGAGCCGGAATTTATGCCGAGATGATTGAAGAGGGCGAAGTCGAGGATCCGGTGGCACCGGTCTATTTCACATCCATGCGTGTACCGGTGGCACCTGGTGTCATGTATGAAATGCTTTTTTATTCCATCAATAAAAATAATGGAAAGATGCTGGTGGGATCCTATAACTGTTTTTATAAAGATATCGAAAAATGGCAGAATATCATAAAAGCAACGCTGTCTTATCTGGATTTTCAGTAGGAGGAAGCAGTGATGGAGATTGGAAAGTTACAGTTAAAGGGAATAGAGGTCAATGCAATTGAATCGGTCGAATTGACGGCAGAATGGAATCAGCATGCCTGCCTGAATGTGAAATGTCTGGTGGAGAAAGAGCATGTGGATTCCTATGCAAGTCTGGGAGACCAAAAAGAAAAAGTGACGCTGATGCATGAAGATACCAGGCTTTTTTCGGGAATCGTAACCGCAGCATCCTGCAAAGTGGAAAAAGGCAAGGCAATTCTTATGCTGGATGTCACAGACAGTACCTGGCAGCTTGACCGAAAGAAAAAAAGCAGATCGTTTCAGGATGTCTCAAAGACATTTCAGGAAGTGGCAGAGAAAATACACTCCTGCATATTTCACTGTGAAAATAAAGTGACTGGGGAACTGATTCTTCAGTATCAGGAAACCGACTGGGAGTTTTTAAAAAGGCTCGCATCCAAATGTAATACGATGATATATGCAGATATGACAAGCGAACATATGGCATTGTATTTTGGTGTCAATGGACAGAAGAAGGCCATAAAACCGGAACTCTATGACTGTATCCGGGAAAGGAATCTGGAAAAAAATACATATGCCTGTATATTTGAAAGCCCGGATTTTATCAACATTGGTGATGTTGTGGAACTGGATGGGCGAAAACTGGTGGTAGACCAAATGCAGATGAATGCAAAGAAGGCACAACTGGTCGGAACGTATCATGCAATGCCGGCAGAGGATTGCATGTATCCGGTGATTTATTGTCCGGAGATGGCGGGAGCAGCGTTGCAGGGGACGGTTATAGAATCTCAGAAAGACAAAGTAAAAGTACATCTTGCAATTGATGAGGGAAAAGAAAGTGCAGATGTGTATCTGTTTCCGTTTTCCGCGATGCAGGCATCTTCCGATGGAAGCGGCTGGTATTATATGCCGGAAGTTGGTGACTGTGTGAAAGTATGTATCCCCGCATGGGAAGAAAAAGGGGCATTTGCTGTCAGTGCGGTAAGTACCTATGACGGGGCAGCGGATGCACAGGATATGATGGGAGATACCAGTGTGAAATATATGCGCAACCCGACCGGCAAACAGATACAGCTTACACCGGGAGGAATCGCAGCAGATGGTGGCGGACAGGCATCCGGTCTGCAAATGGGAACGGACGGAACAATCGCTTTTACCGGCAAACAGGCGGTTACGATGGAGAGCAGCGAGAGTATCACCATCGTTGCAATGGGAGATCTGAATATCCATGCCGACGAAACCATCGACATAAAAGCAGAGACAACCGGAGAGCTGGTATTTGATGATGCCGGAGAAATTACAGAATTGGGCGGACAGGTGAATATCAATGCAGAAGAATAAAGAACTGGAAATTGACAAAGAAAAATTAGCGGCAGAAGTCCGGTGTTGTCTGGAACAGCATATCGTGGAACTGAGCGGACAGATCCATCAGGCAATCAACCAGATCCTGGCGGAAAAATCCTGCAATATTTTGCAGATGACGGTGATGCGTGCAGATTTATATCAGGGAGCACCGATGCTTGCGGTGCGTGGATATGATGAGCGCTGGTATCTGGATGAAGACCCAAAAACCATATATCTGCCAGTGCCGTATTTGTGGACACCTTTTGCGCAGGTATATGAGCAGATGCAGCGGAAACTGTCGGTGTACATGGGAGCGGTCAGTGAATACGATATCAGGAATCAGCTGTGCGAGTATTTTCTGGAAGTGTTTGTGAATCTGGCGGGGCTCATGCGGGGACATTTTTATCATTTAAAAGACATAAATCCTCCATTTCAGATTCTGTGGGGTATCTATAAGGGAGATAACCGCACACTGTTGTATCAGGACCGGTATGGAAAAGACACCACGCAGTTTCTGAGTGAATTGCAGCCGGTAAATCAGTTCCGGAGTTTTGATGAGGCAGAGCTTTTGAAGGAACAGGTGAAAGAAAAAACATTTGTATATCTCAATGCCAGAAGAAGCCGCATACAGGAAATGCAATTTGAGGCATGTACGTTTGTGGAGTGTCAGTGGGATCATTCTACCATCAAATGGAGTACCTTTACCGGAAGCCTGCTTCGGGGCTGTATGTTTGCAGAAATTCATGGATATCAGATGGATTTGTCAGATGCGACAGTGGAATATACCGGATTTGATGGCAGCAGTCTGCACCGCATAACGTTTGATGGCGCAGCACTCAAAGGTGTGTCATTTGAAAAAAGTACATTGAAATACATCAGTTTCCGGGATGCAAAGCTCGAGGATGTAGACCTGCGGGCAGAAGCATTAGAGGCGGTCGATTTCACCGGAGCAGAATTGAAAAATGTGTATGTATACGAGCGGGATCTTGAGAAGTTTACTCTGACCGAAACACAGAAACAGCAGGTTTATATATTGGAGGAAAAAGACAATGAGATACTATAGAATCCGCCAGGACCGGCATCTGCGCAACCGTATTACATTTCAGGATCTCGAGGGCTGTCCGAATCTGGTGTTTGATAAAGAGACCATCCGGGATTTTAAGAGAAGCTCCGTGTTGTATGTACAGGGGGATAAGAACAGTCAGTATCCGGATCTGTTTGAATCGCCGGTGCTGCTGATCTCAGAAAAATTATTTGACATCATAAGATACTATGATGCCGAAGTGGAATTTCGCATTGCTGTGCTTACCGATCTGAAACAGAAGCGGCAGGATGTGTACCGCCTGATGGTTCCGAAGGTCGAGGATGCATTATCGGAACAGACAATATATTTCAAAAATGGGTTTCTGGATACTCCTGTGCTGAAAAGAAACCTCTGTCCACAGAGAAGAATTTTCTATGTCACAGAAGGCTATACTTATCAGCTGATCGTAACGGAGGATGTACTTGAAAGCATACTGGCAAGAAACAGTATCGGCATATTGTATGAGGAGATAAAAACAGAGTAATGGGAAATGTATTTAAAAAGAATAAAATGACAGAAGCAATCGAGCCGCTGGCCGTCGATCTCGGGGTGGATGGTTATGTCAATGCCGTGGCAGAGAAAGGCTTCACGGATGCCACAAAGGATGCCGTGTCATCGGGCATAGACAATGCAAAACAGGATGTCAAAGGTAAGGTCGAGAAAGCAGAGGAAGTCGCAGGTTTTATCCAGGATGATTTCAACAGCTTAAAGGAGAATGTCAGCGACTTTTTTGCTTCCGATGAGGAAAAGCAAAAAAAGAAAGAGGAAGAGGAAGCCAAAAAGAAAGCGGAGGAGGAACAGAAGAAAGCAGAGGAAGAGGCGGCGGAAGAATACCGCAACATGCTCGACCGGTCCTATATTCTGCATACAGCATGTATTGTATGCAGCTGCGCATATACGAATGAAAGCGTGAATCCCAGCTATATTGTGGTGCCAAAAAGTCACGGAGAATTCATACATGGGATGCCGCAGCTTACCGTGGCAGATTATATCGCAAATAAAAATGTGCTGGATTTTGGAATATGCAGAAGTCCAAAGAATCCGGCGGTGCAGGAAAAGGCGCGGGAGATACTTGATGAGGTGCAGGAAGAGACAAAATCCTGGACGGACAAAGTTATGGATCTCTTTGTTGACAAGAGCAAAAAAACAGTATGTGACAGCAAAGAAAGTCTTGCTGCACACTGTGCCGCAAAGTGTACACCACAATTTTTCACCGGCTGGGCCGATGGAAAAGAGGATGTGTTTATAGATGGACAGAAGGCCCTGCTGGGCCGATGTACTATGAGCTGTGCCTATGGCGGAGAAATTACGATCCAGAGCAGCGGACAGCCGGAATAAAACAATAGGGAAGGTAACTTGGACAAGATGAGTTTAACATATGATGGTTTGACAATAGAAACGGAATTTGACAGTGAGCTGCAGATTCTGCATTTTAAAATGGAACAGCAGTTGAATGAGCACGCTGAGCTTGTTGTTTCCTATCTGGTTCGGGGAGAAAATCCATTTCACAGATACAATAACAACAGCAAAATTGTGGTCAAAGAGAAAGAGACCTGTCTGTTTACCGGTATTTTAGTAAATATCCGGACAAAAGACACCAGAGACGGCGCAGTGCTTGAGACCCGCTGGAAAAGTTCAACCTGTCTTCTGGACAGAAAGAAGCACGAACGGGCAATCACAGGCAGCGATATGACCTACGGACAGCTGCTCGGAAGACTGACCGCTTCCTACGGGGAAATCTATCAGGATACCCTGTCATATAACCGGCTTCTGCCGGGATTCCTGTTGCAGTATCAGGAAACAGACTGGGAATTCTTAAAGCGTCTGGCGGCAAGAGCCGGCGGCGTGCTCACACCGAAATGTACCGGAAGTGACGGAGAATTCTGCTTTGGTTTTCCAAATCTGAAAAAAGAAAAAATATCCGATGCATCCCACCGGATGCTGACAACAATCGATTATGAAGCCTATGCCAGAGAGTCGCAGACTTCCCCATTCTGGACATTTCTGATGGATCATTACCAGAAGTGCTTCACAAGTGCCAAAAATTACTGGCTGGGACAGCGGGTAGAAGTGGATGGATTTGAAGGGATTGTTACCCATATTCATATCGAAGGCTGTGACGGAAGTGTTACAAAGACGTATGTGGTTACATCCGAAGCAGGCATTGCAGGGACCTGTGGTGTGAATCCGAAATTTTCCGGACTGCATCTGGAAGCAACCGTAAAGGAAGCAAAGGGCAGCAGTATCCGTGTGGAATTCGGGATTGAGACCATAACATCAGGAAGTGAACTGTATTTTCCGTATGCGGTGGAGAGCAGTGCGTGGTATGCAATGCCGGAGGTGGGAAGCCTTGTACATATTTATCTGCCGGAGCAGGATGAAACTCTGGCATATGCCGTGCACAGTATGCGAAACACTTCCGCAGGGGCAGTCCATGCATCGGTAACTTCGGATCCTTCCGTAAAAAGTTTCACACATCCGTCGGGGGCTTCCATGCAGCTGGATGGCAGTGCGCTGACACTGACTTCCGATACACAGGGAATGGCACAGGCAACACTTGGTGGTGACGGAACCCTTGGTTTAAAGGCAAAAAAGATCACAATCACTGCCTATGGAAATGTGGAAATCGGTGCCGGGGAAAAACAGGCAAAGCAAGTCGAACTCAAAGCAGGAAAAGAGCTGACGATTGCTTCTGATCAGGGGGCATCTGCTTATTTGGGAGAACAACTGTATTTAAATGGCAGCAGGATTGATTATGCTGCAGAAATCAAGGATGCAGTGGAGATTCCGGAAGAGATCCTTAACCGAAACGAAGGAATCGAAGACCAGATTGATGCAATCAATGCCTCTGCAAAAGAGATGGAGAAGGCAAAGATTCAGGAAGCAAAGAAAAAGACGGGTCTGGGCATGTTTGCTATGGCAATCGGAGCAGCGGCAATCGCAGCGGCAGTGGTATGTACTGGAGGTGCAGCGCTGGTTGCTGTGGCAGTCGTAGCAGGAGGTGCAGCGATTGCATGTGGTGCCGGTTCTGTAGAAGAAGGTGTCCGTGACTATAAGAAAGCAGTGGAATCGGGCGATTTTTCAAAGTCTCACAATTTTATGAGAGATGAGGTCTTTCAGGGAAATCAGGGAATTTATGATGCAGTGCTTTACGGTTCGGTATTGATCTGCGGAATTGTCATTGGTGTGGCTACCGGTGGCGGCGGTATGGAAGCATTTAAAGATGTTCTGATAAGAACCGGTAAAGACGTTACTGTGGACACGCTGTCTAATCTTGCTATGGACTACATGGATGATGGAAGCATCAATAATGGACTGGAGTCCTATCTTAAAAATATGTGTATGGCTGGTTCTTCTGCGTCTGTTTCAGCTGGATTTATGCAGAAATTCAAGGGAATGGAGGCTGCAAAAAAATACAGTTGTAAACAGATTGGAATGATGCGGTATGGGCTGAATACATCCATGGATGTGATGACAAGTTACGCAACAACCGGTGATGCAAACCTTACAAAAATATTGGTAAGTAATTATATCTCCAATAAATGGTGTGGCGCAGATCCGGTCGACATGGCCACGGGAAGTCTTTACATCCCTGCCACAGACATGACACTGCCGGATATCCTTGAGGACTACAAGGTCACAAGAAAATATGAATCCATCAACCAGCGCAGCGGACTGCTTGGGCATGGGTGGACATGCAGTCTGGAAAGCTGTATGCTTATCACGGAACGTTTCTGTAAAGTGCTCATGCAGGATGGACATGTGGAGACCTTTGAACATGAAAACAGTGAATGGATCAATGACAAGGGCGCTTCCCATGCTGTGACCCTCACAAAGTGTAACGGCGGCTGGCAGCTTCGGGATGAAAGGGAAAAGAAGAACTTTTTTTACAACGAAGACGGCAAACTGGAAAAAGTCACAGACCGCTGTGGCAATCCGTCCGTTTATACCTATAAGAACGGTGTACTCGTTTCCGTGACAACCTTTTCCGGCGGCGTCATTCAGGTAGAGATAGAGAATGGCAGACTCATGCGCCTGACAGATGCCATCGGCCGCTATGTGGCATATACCTATGACGGAGATCATCTGGTCTCTGTCGACCAGAACGGCAGGGGCATCACAAGATATACCTATGATAAAAAAGGTTATATTTCTGCCATCACCGATCAGAATAACAAGCGCTATACCGAAAACATCTTTGACAGCCGGGGCCGTGTAACGGGCCAGAACTATCCGGACAAAACGAGCTGCAGCATCACCTATGATGACATTGCGCACTGCACGACATTCTTTTATCCAGAGACCGGAAGAACCGAAAAGACCTACCATGACGGCCGGAAACTGGTGACAAAGATCGAATATCAGGACGGCACCACCGAGGAATATGGCTACGATGAATGGCAGAACTGTATTTATGAGAAGAACCGCAGGGATGCCGTGACCCGCAGAACCTTCACGGAGGACGGACATAAGATAAAAGAAGAGTTCGCGAATGGACTTGCCATAAACTATGCCTATGACGGGAATGGAAACTGCACAAAGGAATGGGACAATGCCGGAGGCTGTACGCGCTACCGCTATGATGAAAACGGAAATCTTGCAGAAAAATCGATCCTCTGTGATGCTAAGCATGCGCACTACAAAACCCTGCGTTACGGCTACCGCAGAAACGGAAGCCTGCAGTGGGAAGAAGATGCCGAAGGAAACCGTACGGAGTATTATTTCTCCACACTGGAGGATCCGGAGGATTCGCAGTTTGTGCCACGCGTCTGCATCAGCCCACAGGGGTATGAATTCCGCCATTCCTATGATAAGATCGGCCGAAGGATCCGCACCGAAACCGTACAGGGAATTACGGAGTACCGCTACAATGGACTGCATTACGTCAGCAGCATCAAAGACCCGGAAGGAAATGTAAAACGGGAAGAACGGGACAACCTCGGAAACCTGATCCGGAAATACAGCGGAAGGCAGAGCGGAGGCCGTACCAGCAGCGTGGGCTATTCCTACCGCTACGATTACCTGGACCGTCTGATCTGGGTGAGGGATCCGCTGGGAAGGGAAAAGACCTTTATAAGGGACGGAAGGGGAAATGTCCTGCGGGAATCCCTGCTGGCAAAAAGAACGATTCCGGAGACAGCCGTTCCGGAGATCCGCAGTACCTACGATGCCAATGACCACCTGCTGGAAACCATATATCCGGACGGCGGCATATGGAAAGAAAAGCATGATGCCGAGGGCTGTCTTGTGACAGAAGAAATGCCGGATCAGAATGTGGTCCACACCGTATATGACAGCATGGACCGGATCCTGAAACAGACCGGCACCGATGGAAAAACCATCCGGGAATACGAGTACGATCTGAAAGGAAATGTCATCCGGGAAGTGGATGCGCTCGGGCAGGATAAATGTTTCCGGTATGATGAGGCCGGAAGAATGACCGGGGTCTGGGAATATGTCTCACCGGACGAGTACCGCGTTACCTTTTACAAATATGATGACATGGACCATGTCACAGAAGAAAAACGGGGCCTGCACGGAGTAGGAAAATTTGAAATACCGACCCGGTATCTGACCATAAAGAAGACATATGATAAAGAAGGCCGGCTCGTTACGGTATCAGATATGTCCGGGGCACAAATGCAGTATACCTATGACATGATGAACAACCGGACGAGTGAGACGGCAGTGATCGATGACCGCGGAACCCAAAGAACCGTGTACTACCGTTATGACAAAAACGGACGGCTGGTGGAAAAGAAAGAAGATGCAGGGGACAAAACATTATCGGTAACAGCGTATACCTATGATGCATCGGATAACCTTACGGGAGTCACACTGCCGGAGGGCGGAAAGATCTTTCTGATCTATGATGAAGCAGAAAGTTTGATCTATAAGCTGGAGAGAGAAGACAGGCACCATATCCTCCGCGGAATCCGTTATACATATGCAGACTTCTGTCCGGTCTCTGCCGAGCAGTTATACGGCAGACAGACTACGGTAAGGGAAATGAACCAGCTGCTGATCGGAATGGACAGCAATGCACTGCGGGAATTTTTAAATCCGGAAGGCGCAGACAGTGAAAAGCTGTGTCAGGAGCGTGCCACAGAACAGGAGTATTATCAGGGGAAAGAAGCCCTTGCCGTGTTCCATGCGTTTGAGAAAGCCTATGGAAATATTGAGAACGGGGATTCGCACCGTTATGAGAAGGCACTGAAGGAAGGTCTGTGCGGGGAACCGGATACTGGAAAGGAAAGTTCTTCGTACAACAGACATTATGTGTGGGATTTCCGGGGAAATCTGCTTGAGCAGAAGGATTCTCTGGGTGGAACATGGAAGTATGCGTATGACCTTACCGGAAGACTTGCCTCTGCGACAAACCCGGTGGGTGATAAAACATCTTATGTTTATGACCGTTTCGGAAGGGAACGATCCCGTATCAACGGAATGGGAGACTGTGAATATACACTGGACTACGATGCGCTGGGGCGCGTGACGGCAAGAACGGATGGAGAGGGAAATACCACAACCTTCGCTTATCATCCAGGCGGACAGATCCGGACCGTTACCGCACCGAATGGAGCAAAGCTCTATCAGGCAGAGTATGATGTGTGGGGCAGACCGGACAGTGAAACCGATGGAAACGGGAATACAACCGTCTATGAAAAAGACCGCTGGGGTCATGTGACAAAAGTTACCCTGCCGGATGGCGGCATAGAGAAATACCATTATGATTTTGCCGGAAATCTAAATGTCGCAGAAGATGCCAACGGAAACCGGACGGTTTTCCGTTACCGGGGAGATAACCGGATCCGGAGCATCCGAAAAGAAAACAAGAGCATCAAATACTTTTGGTATGACAGGGAAGGACGGTGCAGCGGCCGTCTGGATGCCAATGCAAATCTGGTGCGGACCGTTTATAACATGGATGGGAATCCGGTGGAGAAAACCGGTTTCCACGGAGTGGATATCCAAAACATCCTGCGGGGTGAATTTTCAAGGACGGATCCGGAACTCCGGAGCCTGTATACCTATGATGCACAGGGAAATCTGGTGGAGGCATCGGAAAACGGCACGGATTATCACTATACCCATGATACAGAGGGAAGAGTCCTTAGCAAACGGGCATGGGGAAAGACGCTTTATGAAAACCATTATGATGCATGCGGCCGTCTGAGGGAACTTATTACGGGTGAACAGAAAACGTCATATGGTTACGATAAAGCAGGAAGACTTGCAGAAGTATGTGCCTCAAATGGCATCCGTGCACAGTACCGGTATGATAGAAACGATATGCAGACGGAAGTGCTGTATGGCAATGGTCTGCGGACTTCGTATACATATGATGAGAAAAGCCAGCTGACGGGGATGGAGACAGTCCTTCCGGGAATGTCAAATCCGCTGTTCCGTGGTACATATGCTTATGATGCGAATGGATGTCGGATCTCCAAAACAGAACAGATCTGCATGGATGCTACGACACCATTGAAAGTCATGGAAACGTGTTATACCTATGACGCTATGGAACGGCTGACAAAGGAAAGTCTTAATGGTGCAGTGACATCCTATGGCTATGATCTGGCGGGAAACCGGATTACCAAAAGCACGGATGGAAGAACTGAGAAGTACTTCTATAACAACCGAAATCAGCTGACGGAACTGCATCGTGAAAAGGACGTTGTACGATACAGCTATGACCCGGCAGGAAATCTGACGGAAGAAAACTACCTTACAGCGGACGGGGCATCAACCAAGAAGCTACATTATGCGTATGACGTTTATAACCGTAATGTATCCGTAACAGGAGATGATTTCACACAGAAAAACCATTATGATGCAGAAGGCTACCGCGATTCCATCACCGAAAAGGACAAGGTCACAAACTTTGTATATCAAGGTGGAATGCTCCTTCACGAACTGGATGAAGATAAAAATCCGGCAAGGCATTATGTACTTGGAAATGAATATATCGGGTTGGATAACAACTATTACCTGACGGATGAGCAGGGAAGTGTACGATATGTACTGGATGCAGCCGGAAATGTACAGAACGATTACCAGTATGATGCGTTTGGTCAAAGGATTGCAGGACATGAAAACATCCCGAATCGTCTAAGGTATAATGCACAGATCGAGGATGACCTGACGGGCCTTTACTATCTGCGTGCGCGATATTACAATACAGGTATCGGACGGTTCACACAGGAAGATGTAATCTATAATGATGGACTGAATCTGTATGCGTACTGTAGCAGTAATCCTGTGATGTACAGCGATCCGAGTGGGTTTGCAAAAAAACCATGTAAATCTAAGGTTGGTGGAGAATGTGGCAATAGTTGGGTAAGAATGACGGCAAAAGAATCTGCAGAAGCCGCAAAGAAATTAGGATTTGAAAAAACAAATATGAGGGCTAAGAATAATGAACCTATTTATTATAATAGAAAGACGAAAACATATATTAGTCAGGATATAGGTAGTGGTGATGGCAGTGGTCCACATAATGGTGGGGGTTGGAAACAGGCTAAAACACATGAAAAATTGAATAGTAAAGGAACACGAATGGGAACATATGATGCAAATTTAAATAGAATAGGAGATTAGTTTATTGAGTAAAATAGAAAAAAATAAGTATGTATATCAAATAAATTTAAAAGAAATAATTAAGAGAAAAATGGAGTACATTGAGAAAAGCGAAGTTTATAAAGATATTGAACTAGAGAATGTTAAGAAAGGAGAAATCAAGGCATATACTGAAATATTAAATGATATTGAGATGCAAAATGAAGAAATGTTTATAAAAAAATATTCTAATATAGTATTTGAACTTAATGATAGACTTGAAAAAACAGAATATAAAGCAGATGTTAATGATATGGAAGTAGAACAATTAACAGGATATAATAATGCAATAGTTTTTGTTATGACATTAATAAATCCCAAATATGAATTCACTTTCGATTAACAATATTGGGTTGGAAAAATGATATGTTGTAGTCCAGCAAATTAAAGATGTCTTTGATAGTCACTTTATTTTAGAGTATTTGAAGGATGTATTTTGCCATCAGTCAGTTTGTTTTATGCCTTTAGGGCAGATTATTTACTGGCAAACTTGTGTGCATCATTTTATTTAAAGCTAAAATCAGACGGATATCTCCGTCTGATTTTAATAGATTAACGATTATGTTTTTTAATTGCCACTAATGCTTCCACGATGCTGACTGCATCTACAGGTGACAATTCTGGATAGGACTGTATCAAGTGTTCCAGATTCCAAAAACGGTCATCCAGATAGGAAATATCCATTGCAATATTTCATGTAGGAATATAAATATATCTGCTGTATTGATGTTTGCCAATAATCAGGTGAAAGCAGCTCTCTCTGGCACTGACTTCATATTCTGTGCAGTCAAAGGGCTGTGAATATACACTGGACTACGATGCGCTGGGGCGCGTGACGGCAAGAACGGATGGAGAGGGAAATACCACAACCTTCGCTTATCATCCAGGCGGACAGATCCGGACCGTTACCGCACCGAATGGAGCAAAGCTCTATCAGGCAGAGTATGATGTGTGGGGCAGACCGGACAGTGAAACCGATGGAAACGGGAATACAACCGTCTATGAAAAAGACCGCTGGGGTCATGTGACAAAAGTTACCCTGCCGGATGGCGGCATAGAGAAATACCATTATGATTTTGCCGGAAATCTAAATGTCGCAGAAGATGCCAACGGAAACCGGACGGTTTTCCGTTACCGGGGAGATAACCGGATCCGGAGCATCCGAAAAGAAAACAAGAGCATCAAATACTTTTGGTATGACAGGGAAGGACGGTGCAGCGGCCGTCTGGATGCCAATGCAAATCTGGTGCGGACCGTTTATAACATGGATGGGAATCCGGTGGAGAAAACCGGTTTCCACGGAGTGGATATCCAAAACATCCTGCGGGGTGAATTTTCAAGGACGGATCCGGAACTCCGGAGCCTGTATACCTATGATGCACAGGGAAATCTGGTGGAGGCATCGGAAAACGGCACGGATTATCACTATACCCATGATACAGAGGGAAGAGTCCTTAGCAAACGGGCATGGGGAAAGACGCTTTATGAAAACCATTATGATGCATGCGGCCGTCTGAGGGAACTTATTACGGGTGAACAGAAAACGTCATATGGTTACGATAAAGCAGGAAGACTTGCAGAAGTATGTGCCTCAAATGGCATCCGTGCACAGTACCGGTATGATAGAAACGATATGCAGACGGAAGTGCTGTATGGCAATGGTCTGCGGACTTCGTATACATATGATGAGAAAAGCCAGCTGACGGGGATGGAGACAGTCCTTCCGGGAATGTCAAATCCGCTGTTCCGTGGTACATATGCTTATGATGCGAATGGATGTCGGATCTCCAAAACAGAACAGATCTGCATGGATGCTACGACACCATTGAAAGTCATGGAAACGTGTTATACCTATGACGCTATGGAACGGCTGACAAAGGAAAGTCTTAATGGTGCAGTGACATCCTATGGCTATGATCTGGCGGGAAACCGGATTACCAAAAGCACGGATGGAAGAACTGAGAAGTACTTCTATAACAACCGAAATCAGCTGACGGAACTGCATCGTGAAAAGGACGTTGTACGATACAGCTATGACCCGGCAGGAAATCTGACGGAAGAAAACTACCTTACAGCGGACGGGGCATCAACCAAGAAGCTACATTATGCGTATGACGTTTATAACCGTAATGTATCCGTAACAGGAGATGATTTCACACAGAAAAACCATTATGATGCAGAAGGCTACCGCGATTCCATCACCGAAAAGGACAAGGTCACAAACTTTGTATATCAAGGTGGAATGCTCCTTCACGAACTGGATGAAGATAAAAATCCGGCAAGGCATTATGTACTTGGAAATGAATATATCGGGTTGGATAACAACTATTACCTGACGGATGAGCAGGGAAGTGTACGATATGTACTGGATGCAGCCGGAAACGTACAGAATGATTACCGGTATGATGCGTTTGGTCAAAGGATTGCAGGACAGGAAAACATCCCGAACCGTCTAAGGTATAATGCACAGATCGAGGATGACCTGACGGGACTTTACTATCTGCGTGCGCGATATTACAATACAGGTATCGGACGGTTCACGCAGGAAGATGTGATCTATAATGATGGACTGAATTTGTATGCATACTGTAACAGCAATCCGGTGATGTATAGCGACCCAAGTGGATTTACAAAACAGTGCGATCCCAAAGTGGGAGGGGAGAAGGATAGTAAGAGTGGTAGTAAGGCTGAGATTCCTTCTACTTCTAAAAGACAGACTCCTGACCAAAGTGCATTACACAAGTTAGCCAAGGAAGCAGAAAAAAATGCAAAAAAAGGAAATCCAATTTCTTATGAGGAAGCTAAAATTCTAGATGAGTGGGCAAAAGAATACAATGTGCCACAGCATCATCCTGCAGAAGTTGGAAGTGGACAACATTTTCCAGGCGGAAATCATATGGACCATACTCATATTTACAATATACATGTACCATATGAATACAGATGATTTGTTTATAGGAGGCACGTATATTATGATTAATGGAATAATAATTCAACGTAATCAAATCGGGAGATATAAAGGTGTAGAAGGTGATAATTGGTATTTAAATGATAAATATCCAGAATTATTTGAAGAGTACTTTTGTGAAAATATTGAAAAATCTTGGTATGATTCAGATTATGTTGATGTATGTACTGATATTCATTTTGTAGAGAAATATATTGAACTTTCTAGGCTTAATCATATAAAATTTCGAGTATTACTTTGTGAAACAGAAAAAGAAAAACCTAATATTCAAAATATGGTATGGAATACTAGGTTTATAGGTTATGATTATGCGTATTTAGGGGGGCTTATTACTCAGCGGTATTGAATGATATTTGTTCAGGGAGAATTGAACAATTTAATGATTACATATTAAATAGTAATGGACTATTTGACGATATCATTAATCTAAAGGATTTTATTTCGCAACGTGAGCATTATAAGAGACAATATGGTAATCAACTGATTGAGGAAGGCGATTTTGTAATATACAAATTGTATGAAATAGTACTAGATGATTAATCAAGGAGTCAAATTATTTCTTTAATTATGTCACCACATAAGGACGCACAAATACCCTTCCGTCTATTAGTCTGAAATAACGCATTCGCCTGCCCTTACGAGGCAATGACATAGCGAATGCGTTATTCAGACATAACCTCTAGCGAAAGTTTGCCGAGTTGGGTATACGAAAGGACATTGCGGATTCAATATGCTGACGTAACGCACTCTCAGCAACAGAATGTTGCGAAAGGGTGCGTTTTTCTGTGAAAGTTTTATTATAAATGGTGAGGGTTTTAAAATATTCTCAAACATTGCTTTCAGCAGGACAGGATAAGATTCAGAAAGGTAATGTCTGTAAGTTTATCTATGAAAGAGAAGAAGCGTTTGTCTAACGTTTGCTCATTTGATTATGCTATTAGCATCATATAGTGAAAAGCGATAGCTGAAGGTGCTGTCAATACATTATAAAAAAGATGGACATTCACCAATTAGGTTCAGATAGGATTCACGTATTTTAAAGAAGTAAGTGTGCAAATTTTGAGGTACCTCAATAACATCAAAATTCAAAAAATTGTACAATTATTGGGAGTATTTCAAAAACACAATTAGAAGAGAGTTCGTTGGAACTGAGAAAACACTCTGAATCAAAAGAAACTTGTGAATTGAATAAAGGTGGTGTTTGCGGAGATTTCTGGTGTGACGTGAAAATGATTAATGAAGGAAAAGGGAATAATTTCATCAAGAAGTGAAGAGGAATGCTATTTGTCACTGTCGAATTTATTTTGGTAATTTTCAAAAACTTCTGAATGTCGTTTTTATGCGGTTTTTAGTATTTCGCAAACACCTAATATTTAGCAAGAATGAAAGGAGGGTATGATTACTAGGATAACATTCATTTATTAATTATAAAACATTTTGAAACAAAATATTCATTGGAGATACAGAGTTTTAATTAATAAAAATGTGGTACTAGTATTAGATAATCATACAAGAAAAATGAATATTTTTTTTAATAAGGCGTTGCATTATTTAGATAAAGGACAATATATGGAAGGAGAAAAATTATTAAATCAGGCAATTGAAAGTAGTGAGAATAAATATGAGGTGATTGAAATACAGGCATGTCGTGCTGAACTGTTGTATGAGATGGGAAAATATGTTGAAGCTGAAAAGTGTATAAATTATGTGTTAGAAAATACATCGGAAGATGAATGCGCATTTGAAAGAGAAACAGTGAATGAAATTGATAAAAGTATAAGGAGTATGTCATAATGAAATTATGGAAAGTCTATACATTAGAGGAAAATAATATTCATTTAACAGGTGAAATGGAAGAATATGAAAAATTGTATCCATTTCTTTGGGAAGGTGAAAGTGTAAAAAAGGATTGGGATAAGTCATTATATTTAGAGATGGATCCAAATTATCCGTATCCAAATCATTCGGATTTTTTAAATTTTAGTGTGTCCTTTTTAATTGTTAGTCCAGAAGCTTTAGAAATGTTTAACAAGATAGATAAAAACGCATTTGAAGTTCTTGACTTTATATGTGGATGTGGAAAATATTATATTATAAATATA
>ERZ779885.1058-NODE-1058-length-29074-cov-3.195251_pt1 | contig 29074 bp, 27 predicted proteins | sample MGYA00511554_ERZ779885 | MGnify/ENA primary metagenome ERZ779885 (study PRJEB29588, sample SAMEA2160998) | human gut metagenome | biome: human gut; feature: human-associated habitat; material: faeces | place: Denmark | collected 2008/2010 ... | reverse complement strand
GACGTTGCAATACGGGGAACCCGCTACCGGCCGCAGCCAAGGCTATGACCAATACCACGGCAATGATAATGGCCGATTTTTTCGCGTTCCATACCTTCGCCACCGCAGAAGTGCGGGGAGCAAGCGAAGAAGGGTCAAGGGCAGGGATGGAACCTTGCTCGGGCACCGTGGAGGGGAAAAGATACACTCGGTCCCCCATGCCCGAATGCCGGCCGACGTTTCCGCCGTTGAGATCGTCAATCGGCCAATTGTATTTTCTGCTCGCCATGCGCGATGCCTCTCTCTTACCTCTCAGCACTTGTACAGCGCCCCTGTACGCGGCACCTTTCACTCTGTTCGTAACATACATGTTTTACCAAAACCGCTCAACCATTAGCTTACGATGCGCTCAATTGTTCACCAGAATCTCTCTTTTGCCCATATATCCGCGTACCAACAACCCATATGAACATCCACAGCGCATAGAAGGCATAGCCCTCGAACTGGATATACAGATATGCCAACAAGACCATCCAACACACCGTCATCTTGTTCCATGCCCCGTTACGGGTGATGTGCATGAACAACAACACTACGCCGGCCAAACACATTAGTATGCCAAATTCGGTAATCGCATCTACATAAGCGCTCATCGTGAAAATGTAATGGTCTCCGGGAGGATTGCCCAGCAAACGGATTTCCTCATTTGACTGTGGTTTGCCTCCCATGGCCGTAAGTGCCTGCACTGCGGCCCCATATCCACGAGCAATGGCATCTTTGAGGTTGCCTATACCGAATCCAAAAAGGAAATGCGCCCAGTCGGCTTTCCACGCTTCAGCTGGGGCCAGCGTACGGAACAGCCGTGCCAAGGCGGAGAAATCTCCGTTTACCGGACCGTTGGCGAGCAACGATTCGACGCGCGGATTACGCAGCATCACCACTGACCCGCCGATTCCGATTACGCCAAGACCGGCAATGGTGATGATGATATCGCGCAGACGATGAAAATTCTCGGCAACGATCAACCACAACAGCAGTGCGACAACCGTGTCAATAAGGATGCGCACGCCAACGCCCATAACCGCCGCACCGAAGGCATACGAGAGCGTAAGAATGGCGACTTGCCTACGCTTGGTGAACCAATACAGTGGCATAAGTACGCCGAATACATGCATGCCGACGTATGAAGGTTCGGCAAAGAGGAACTGCACATGGTTGGGCACGTAGTTACGTTTCAGGATGCGCCGTGCAATCCATGTAATTGCGGGGGCATGTCCGTGCACGGCAAGGAATTCCAGAACACCTATTCCGAAAGACACCCAATATGCGATGACGACAAGTCTGATCGCATAAGCCCAATCCAGTTGTTTCAACCGAAACGCAATGTCCAGAGAAATAAGGCACGATATGCCCGAAAGAAGCGCCACAAGTGTTTGGAACGCCGTGTGCACATGGAACCCGATGCTCGCCCATCCATATACGGAAACCACTATCAATGCTGCTGGATACAGCATTATGGCTCCATAACGGGAGAACACGCGGGGCACAAATCGCACGTTAAGCAGCACGTGGAGGACAAATAACACAGGAGATATCGGACTCCAATACATCATAGAGAATCCGAATACCGTGCCGCCTGCGGGCAGCAGAGCTAGCGCCAGGCAAAAAACTATGTCCGTAGGGTCAGAGACCAATCCGACCCCAAATAATCTAAGATGATCAACTAACCTGATTATTCTTTGCATCATCATTATATCAATTTAAGGTCTATGACATTTATATCGTAACCAAATTCTCTTATAATCCCACGAGATAAAAAGTTAATAGACCACGACGCCGGAAGCCATCAAACAGCTATCCGATTATTATCACATCCGACGATGACGACACCGTTTCGCAGGACGCCTTCTAATGAAAATTACAGTGAAGACAATAATCAATAGAATTATGACCACCGGCACCACAATTACAGGCAACCAATGATTACGAACACTGGTTCCAGTGTTCACCTTTATGGATTGATCAGTTTCATCCTTTGATGGATCTAACGGCAAATTGGTAGTTTGTACCCACTGTTCGGCAGAATTTGCCGCAAGCTCATGTCCTTTCGCGTTGGGATGCCGATTGTCGGACTGCCAAGTGTCATCCCCCTCTATCCAATGTTCCCAATCATCTGGAACATTTACCGAAGAAAAAGCCGTAATCGCAGTGACCAGCGCTTTCGCTCCAGAACCCCATTGATCAAGAACTTGAATATTATCAGGACTTCTCGGCATTATCTCCGGAACGAAATACACTTGTACATCCGGATTCTCTTTCACAATCTTTCCGAACAAGTCTCGTGCCGCAGAAATGATATCGGTTACTGATTTTCCCGTGTTAACATCATTAAAGACGCCGACAACAAAAATGCGTCTAATTTTATTTTTATCAATCTCATTAACCACCCTGGAATATTGCTGATCGTAACTAAAACTGGTTAAAAATCCAGCACCACCATGAGCATAATTCGCACATTGAGCATTATCTTCTTTACAAAAAAGATTTGCCCAAGTATCTAACTTCTGGACAACAGAATAATCATTATATTTATAACCAGACAGGCCAGCCCCATCTGTCGTAGAATCACCGATGAATACATCTACGTTGCGTTCAGAAGTGGTTGGATCAGCATTGGCAACGATAGAACAGCTAAAAATTGAAACCACCGATATAATTAATGAACATACAAAAAGAACGATTCGAATGATTTCTTTCCTCATATCAGGCATTCTTCCTCATAAGCCTCTTCGGGAGAACGAAAACAAGATAAGAGATGATTGAAGCAACCGTCCCCCAAAGGAAGAAATTAATCGACACCATCAATAAAGGATCAATATCAGGCCAATAGGTATAAGAGATGAAAGCCAATGGTTCATGGAACAAATAAACCCCCAAACTGACATCAGCGATGGCTCGCGTAAAACGATTAGTAGTATGAGGCATTATGAAAAATAGGATAATTAAACAACCCCAAACAGCAATTAACTGTAGACCAATCCTTCCCCTGCCTAAATACATGAAAATAATTGAGATAATCATTAATATGGCTCCTATAAATAAAATAGGAGCTTTCATCACGCGCTTTATATCATTCTCATGATTATATACAATGAATCCAATCATAAAGAAAGTGAAATAATAGAACAGCGGAGAAAACATCGGCATATGCACCACCGAGGAACCAGGTCCGTGATAAATTATGGGCACAAGCAGAAGACAGACGCCAAAGAAAAGTAGGAGAATATCACGCACCCAAGAGGTACGTAAGAATTTTTGAGCAATCCATAGAAAAATTGAATACGAAAAAACCGTAGGCAAAAACCAGAGTTGCCCACTATCATAATCTAAAATGATGTATTTCCATACAATATACCAATATGACTCATTCGCATAATTAGGATAATGAAGCAACATACGTATGGGTACCATCCACAATGCACCCACCAAAAAATATGGAACAATGAGTCGAGTGAAACGCCGAACGAAGAATTCTTTAAAAGACCAATTATGTTCGAATGTGAAACCTATGCAAAACCCGCTAATCATCATCCAAAGTGCAAGAATTAACATTCCTAGATTCTCAACATGAGATAAAATCGGAGATTGTACAAATGTGTTGTAATTATCCCAGTTATGCCAATAGATTGTTGTACTGTGACCAAAAAGGACACCAAATACGGCGATAACACGTAGATTCACCACTTCTGGACGAATCGTCTTACCTTTTTTTTGCATCTGTGGAACGGATTGGCTCATATGGAATCTCCTTGTACCTCCATATTTTAACAGCAATGGTTCGACTTCATACGATTTATCGACGTTCATCGTATTTTTTGAGCGGTATGATTTGGGTTTTTGGTCAATGAAAATGTGTGTGAAATTCTGGACAGTCAGCTTGGACAAGCGGAGATACTTATCTCTTGTGCAAAGCAGACTTGACAAGACCATCAGATGAAGGACTCACGAACCATTTCAGGGATAAATATGCGAAAGTCATAAGGAAGAAAAATACTATCCTCGACCGTCTGGTCGAGGATAGTATAGACAGATCCACCGCCAAAAGACTGCGCAGGAAACCAATATAGCCGGCGGACCAAGCATTCGCAGGACGCCCAGCGACTGCTTGAACAGTTCTGGTGTTCAGGGACATGCCATGCGGGCCTTACAATGAAGGTTATTTTTTGGACAACGCGGGTTTCTTCGTTGTTCATGTGTATTTTGCGTTCGCCACCAACGTATCCGCACAGGATCGTCATTTGGGCGGACGCATCCACGAGGTGAGCCAAGGAGCTGCAGTTACAGGTGCTGGCACGTTGGAGTAGATTGTCGTATGTTGTTGCCGTGGAGACGCGGCCGTATGTGTGCGTCATTCCGGTCAAGGCTCGCATCGCAAGTACATCAGCCTAGTGTGTTTCACTCATGTGGCCGTATAACGCGGTAGTGCCCGATAGGCCTTTCGATCTCCACTGTGCTCGTGACGGCACGATACCAGTAATCTCGGACGTCGAGCATCGCGTTGAACGTCTTCTCGACACTTTTCCTGACCATACCGGTCCAACGTGATCTCCAACATGACCTGGTCCATGGAATCCGCTGTGCCATGATTTCGCGCCTTCATTCCCAATCGCGGTTTATCTTGTTTGGCAACAGAAAATTGCACACAGGACACGAGCCATGCCCTTTCAACTCAAGCCCAGACCACAGTGTGCAAAAAATCGGACGTTAGGAACAAGAATCAGGCAACTTTAAGGTGGAGTTTGCGTTTTATGATATCCCACAGATCGTTGCGCTCTCTGTTCCCGAGCAAAGTTAATAGGGTGATAATTGAGGCAATTGCCGTATATATTACTGCCGATATAAAGAACGCGACCCATGTTTTGGAGGAAATATGCAGTAAATGTTTGATTCCTATACAGACCGTTAAAGATAGCACTGTCGAAGCAACATATTGTAGGTATACGGGGTAGAACGTCCAATTTGATACCTTAAGTATTGTTGAAGCATAAATAGGAACAAATGTGACGTTAGCGAGTACTTCTAATGCAGTAGGAACGATTGCCACGGCATAAATATCAAGGGGAGTAAACTTAATCAATATCCATGTCAAGGGTAATGAAGTAATACTAAATAAAAGCCATGAGATTGAATAGGTTTTGAGCTTATTTACAATCAATGGCACGTTCTGCAACGTGGTAGCGGCACCTGACACCAAGAATCCCATCATGGTAATGAGCATGAGCAGATACAACATCTTGGGATCTTGACCAGGTTGCCATAATAAGAAAAACTCTTTGCCTAATACACAGGTTACCGTTGTGATGACAACCGTAAAGAAGCCGCACATGCGCATTCCGAACTTCATATCATAGACGAGCTCTGTAACGCGTCCTTGTGCGAAATATCTAGTTTGTGCTGGATAAAACAAACCAGAGATAGTGCCCATTAGACCAGATACCATACTGGGCACAGTTTGTGCGATAGACATCATACCCATCTTGTATGGGTTAATCATAAGATTGGCCACCAATAATTTAAGTCCAAAAGAAATGACCTGCTGTAGCTTAATGACCACATTCCACATACCTGACGAAAGCATCTCGCGTACAAGAGGCCAAGATATGGCGTCTTTGCGAAGTATGAGCTCTGGAGTGAGTCTTCTCGTGTATCGATAGTTGAGTAAAACAGTCAAAAATGTACCGCATAACGACCCCAACCCCACATACATAACCATAGGAGGCAGGAATCCAAAGAACACCATCATTACTACAAGGCGCACAATGCTAAAACCAGTGTTCGCCAAGCTGGACAAATATAGTTTATTGGTAATAAATGTGGCCACTGTAAGTACGGTAGAAACACTGGTAATGATGAATTGGACAAACAAGAATGCGAAGAGCATCTTCACATCATCCACGAGGTGCGGCGCAATGTTGATGAGATGCTCTAGATTGAATGTTACCGGAATGGCAACTACGGCAACCACCAGCGCAATCAGACAATCTGCCATGAATGTGGATGAGAAGTAACGTTCAGCTTTTTCCTTCTCCCCTTGGTGATAAGCAATTGTTATGAATCGTCCCGCCACAGAATCCAAAGCAATAGTGAGCAACGACACATAGCTAATAATGTTATTCGCTAAGCCAACATAACCATAGGCTTCGGCACCTAGTTTGCTCACTACGAAAGGTGAGAGACAAAAACCTATACCAATATTGATGGTGAACTGTATTAGACTAGCAGCCATATTAATAGTCAGCTCACGTTTGTTTCCCACGGTTACTTTACCTCTATTGATATTGTGTGACAGGTCACACACCTGTTTTTTCAATACGGTTTGCAGGCTTGTACAAATTGACTGTACATGGCTTTCGTATCAAATAGACGAGATCTTTCGACACCAGCCTGAGCCATACGTGCACGTTTGCTCGGATCGTCCCGAAGAGTCAGAATAGCATCAGCAAGTGATTCGATAAGATTGTCATCTCGTTCTACCACAATGGAACAATCTGAGGATACATATTCTTGAAGGCCACCTGAATGAGTAACTACTAAAGGTAATCCCGCCGCCATACCTTCTATCCCGACAAGTCCAGCAGCTTCTTCACACATAGATGGAATTGCTTGCATATCCGCTGATTTGGAGTATGGTACCAGTTGAATATTGGGGATGTATCCGGTATAAACGACACGCTTCCCCAGACTATCTGCCAATGAGGTCACTTTAGCCACATATGGAGTAAGTTGCGAAGGTCCAAAATTTGAACTGCCAATAATCATAAGTTTAACATGGGAGTCATTTATGCTTGCCACAGCTTTAAGCAGTTCTAACACCCCTTTTTCTTTTATAATACGTCCGCAGTAGAGAATGACAAAATCATCATCTGTGAATCCCACTGATCTGCGTATTTGCTGACGCTCTTGTAAGTTTATTTTGCGCGTGAACCGACTCGTATCTATACCGTTATACACAGTAAGCACTGGCTGATGAGTTGCACAGTTTTCCGACCATACCTTGCCGGCAAAATTGCTGACCGTCAATACCCTCGATGCACTGCTATTGAAGGGTTCTTCTAAGGCTGGAGTGTAATGCAGATGATACCATATTTTGCTGGGAAAACAGCGATCAAACGAGGCGATGCCATTGGCCGGGCCACCTTCGAGTATCAATGCATCAAATTGTTCACTGCGAATTGATTGGAGCGCCTGATCGTAAAATGCGGACGGAGATGGCTTATAAGATCGTGAAATACGTCTCAGTAATGCATTTCGCCATCGATGTTCAAAGCGACGCACAGGTGATGCGTCAGGAATACTGATAAAGTGAGTATGAGAATATGCGACAATACGATTATTCGATTCGGTATCTGCTGGTGTAACCACGGTTAAATCGAGCCGCTGCTGTCGCTCATTCTCGTCTGCCAACGATGTCATCAGTGTTTCTATGGCTCCGCCCTGAGTGGCAGGGACCGGCAGCAATCCGGGCGCAATGAGACAGATTCTAGGTTTTAAGATGGCTGTATTCATTTGACAACATCTCGTTTCTCTTGATGAGAACAAAATAATCTATTTAAAAACTTCAGAATATTTCATTCGGTGCATATGATGGCGTAATCTCCGATGCCGTAGTGTTCCCAAGTGCCAAAGAGAATACTCCGAAGACTGCTGATAGCGCGGAGCTCTCCCGAATACCGTACATTCCTCCTGCACAAAGGTCATACCTCCCTCTGAGTATGCGATACCGGCTTCTCACCAAAATGCGCAAAATCATACCAATACACCCCATTGATAACTTCTCGTTTGCGTAATTGCTGCGAATTCAGTGTATCAGCATAGTGAGAAGCTATAGAGATTCCTGAATTCAATTGTAAGCGCAACGCCTATCTTTGTGCGGCTTTCCCGAGTTCTCTTGTACAGGTAACAACAGATCACAGTCTATCGAGGTTCTCGTTTAACCCACTCTGATACATGGAGTACGTTCCTGTATAACTTATCCGGAAGCTAGGGTACCCGATGTTATTAGCTGGCACCGGGGTTATTGCGAGACGACACCAACATGTTTAGCTTTGGGCACCGCCGGTGCCATCCGGTTCATGATGGTCGTTTGCCGGCTACTTGCCGGGTGCGTGTTCGCGCATGCTCCAGTCGCCGACTCCCATCCAGGTGATGCTGTGCTCGATTCGGCCCATGATGGCGTCCGGGGGCGCTTCTGAGCCGCTGGCGCCAGTCTTTGGGAGACAAACAGAGGTGCGTCCGGTGTCATAGCAGCGCTCCATGAGCTCGAGCAGTAAGGCGCAGAAACGTTCTTCTGGAGAATCGAACAGGTCACCCATCGAGAGCGAAAATGTGTAGACGCTGTATCGTCTGAGTAGTTTGGATGTGTCAAGTTGGTGTCTGCTGTGCAGGGTTTTTCCGCAGTGCAGGAAGCGGATCTTCCGCAGGGTATGCGGTATCGGCCGCTGCCTGTCTGCGTTGTGTTGGTTATTTGGTCATGAGGGCGTGTTCGCTTCGGTAGGAGCGGCCCTCGAATCTGATGAGCCGTCCGTGGTGGACGGTGCGGTCGATGAGGGCGGCGGCCATGTTCTTGTCACCCAGGACGCATCCCCATCCGGAGACTTCGATGTTGGTGATGTAGATGACGCTCCTTCGACAAACACGCGCATGGCGAAGAAAACCTGCGTATCCGAAGGCATCGGAAGTGGTAGTGGATCCGCCAGTCAGAAGCTCAGACGCTACTACCGGCAGACGGAGAAACTGTTCCACAAGAGCATATTGACCATGCTCCCCAATCCTGAGCCGGCGGCCAGCGAGCCGATGGGTGCGTGCCACGAACCACCTCTAAAGGGAGACACCAACTCGCCGCCCAAGCATGTGCTCATCGACCACCATTGGCTGCCCAAAAATCATATGAGATGCGCGTACAAATGAGCGTGCTGCATGAGCAAAATGTTATTATGGTTTAACAAAATGGTACTTCATCGCAAAACCTTTTTTATTTCAAAGAATAGAAATGGGCATATACAAATCCCCCAATAAGATATTATATGTTTTTTGGACAGCATGCGTGTTACGTTCATAGGTATCTCCCTGAAATGAGCGAATATCTTACATAATTTTGCATGCACTTCGAAGGTCCCCCATCCAAGCGACTCACTATAATATAAGTCACGATTAATTTGATCAAATAATTCATCAATAATATCCGCATAGATATCATTATCACAAAGAGTAATGATTCTATCGATCCAAGCATCCAAACGATCCAATCGCTTAATACTATATCGAGAACCCATAATGCCACTTTTATTATCAACATAATGATATAGTTGCTGAGGTAACCACACAGTCTTTGTGCACCGTTTTACAATATGATGAATAATGAATTCATCTTCATGCGTCACACCAATCGGGTAACGTAGATTTTCCCATATATGGGATGCGTATAGCTTATTCCATGCGACAATGCCAGCATATCCTATGAGCGAATTCCGAAGACAATCAGCTGGCGTGTGAATCTCTTCCGAACTCACAATAGACCCGTCATCAGGAAGCCTTCCACCATCTTTGTTTTCATGCCTAATAGAACAAATCGCCATATCAGATTCCGACTGTATCAGGCAAAAAAGAAGTTCACCAACATAATCAGTTTCTATCCAGTCATCACTATCTACAAATGCAATATAATGACCAGTCGCAACATCCAATCCTGCATTACGTGCAGCAGAAAGCCCACGATTAGTCTGATGAATCACACGTATACGTTTGTCTTTTGCAGACCACTGATTACACAAATCAGGACAGGAATCCGGAGAACCATCATCCACTAATATAATTTCGAGATTGCGATATGACTGACTAACGATTGATGACACACAACGATTTAAGAATTTTTCTACCTTATAAACAGGAACTATGACGCTTACTACTATTTCATTCATTTATAAACAATCTTTCATATCACAACTTTTTAAACATATTCAGCGAATATATATATATACTCCATAAAAGATCAATATTTAGCACATATAGTATTTTAACTAACCTTGAAACTGCGGCATGTTTAAGTCCATATAAATAATAACGACGATATGGCGACTCAGTCAATCGAGAGATATACTCTATCTTTTGTAAAGATGAGACAGAATGTGGCGCTTTTCTCACAGCATCAATCGCCCACAAAACATCATTAGCCAATCTCCGACATAAATCATCCTGATTATGCCTAGTCAATTCGTCAAATCTATATATTTTTAGACGATGACCATGTTGCCACAATAAATCTGACGGTTTGTCCAGTCTAAATCTCGAAGCCAATCCTGTTTGTGTTTCCTCATATTCATACAAAGGTCCAGGCAAGGCAATTATCTTAGGGTGTCTTTGCAACAGGTCAAAGACGAACACCGTATCTTCCCCATATGAAATCCGCTCATTAAACCGAAGGCCATCCAAGCATTGTCTACGATAGAGTTTTCCCCAGCATTGGAACAAGTATGATTTTGATTCGAGTTCACAAATGGCGTTCATCCAGCACTTATCTGGCATGCTGCTTGTGTCGATAGCATATTCATTCTCGATGCAATGATTGATAGTCTTCTGTAGACGGGATATACGACTGCGATATCCTACAATGCACAGGTCAGCGTGGTATCTCTGCATCGCCTGCATCATGGATACCAGACAACCAGCTAGAATTGCATCATCGCTATCTACAAAGGTGACATATGTTCCTGAGGCCGCATCAAGGCCAACATTGCGAGCGCTAGACACACCACCATTCGCCTTGTGAACAACACGAACACGGTTGTCTTTAGCTGCCACAGCATCAGCCACTGAGGCAGTCGCATCAGTAGAACCGTCATCTACTACAATGAGTTCAAAGTCTGTAAAACTTTGTGACAGTACACTATTAGCACATCGTTCTAACGACTGCTCTGCATTGTAGGCAGGGATAATCACACTTATCGTAGGATTACTCATGCTCTGTCCTTTAATAGCATCGCTATATACCATGACCAACGCCAATTCAATACGATAAGTATTTTCTGCAATCGCGGCATCCATGAATGGCTTAAGGCTTTCATCATGTAGGATCGCAATTGTGGTTCGCTGGTCATTTCCATAACATAATCGGCTTTTCGCGAAGCACTAATTCCTTCGCCGTGTTTAATCATGGGAATCACCCAGCCGATGTCATTGGCTATATGGAAAGATAGATTCTCGCGTACTCCCCCGTCGTTCATATGATTCGCAAAGAACCGTATTTTTTTATGATTGGCTTGGACTACGTTCAGCGGCTTCTCTCGCCTGAACACACTTGCCAGGCCATTCTCCAGATGCCGGTATTCATACAACGCTTTGCTTGAGGCGAACACATTGGGCTTGGCTTCAAGAGCAGCAAGCACGAACACAAGATCTTCTTCATAGCACATCGCCGTATCAAAACGAACATGCTCCACCAACCTGCACGCAAATAACTTGCCCCAAGGCGGATTAAGGTAGTCAACGCGCAATAGGTAAGACAAGGCAGTGTAATAACCCGACGCATCAGCAATGGCTGCTATGTCACGGTCGACTATGCTGGTACGCGACACTCTCCCATATTCATCGATATAGTGTTTGCCGAATATCACCAAATCATAATCGCCAACTAACGCTTGTTCAACGCTATAACGAACCGCATCTGCCTCCAGCAAATCATCACTATCCACAAACATCACATAATCACCGGTACACTGATCCAAACCCACATTGCGGGCGCCAGAAGCTCCCACACCATTCCCCAGATGGATTACGGACACCCGCTCGTCACGCTCGGACCACTCGTCACATATCCGCGGGCATTGGTCAGGCGAAGCATCGTCGACCAAAATAATTTCCAAGCTAGAGTAGGTCTGGTCGGTAATACTGCGAATGCATTCGTCTAAAAACCGTTCCGCCTTATAAACCGGAACGATGATGCTCACCATGGGCTGATTCGTGGAATTCTCCGGCATCATGCTCGCCCCGCCTTGTTCAGATACAGGTCTTGCAACCGTGCGGCAACATCACGAATATCGTAGCCCGCAGCACGCACATCATCGGCATGATTCCGGCGTTCACCCGTCATCTCAATAGCATCGCGTATCTCCTGAGCCCACTGCTCAGCTGATTCTTTCAGCGACACATAGTGCAACAAATCGGTGACCTTGGCCTCTGGAGGCACAGCATCGGCAGAAGCAAAGCATGGGAGCCCCGCACATTGCGCCTCGACATACACAATGCCTAACCCCTCATATAGCGAAGGCAGTAGAAAAGCATCCATGGCCTGGTAGTAAGGCGACACGTCGCGCTGCGACCCCATGTATAACACAGAATCTTTGATACCTAGCTGCTCGATACGCTCATCCATGAGTGAACGCAACTCACCAATGCCAACCAACATCAGCAAAGAATCAGGCACCATGCGGTGATATTCGGCGAATACGTCCAGCAGGAATAACGGATTCTTCTGTGTACGGAATCGCCCGCAAAATCCAATCACAGAGGTGCTTGGTGCAATGTGTAGCTCAGCGCGCGTGGCACTACGCACCACTTCATCATAAGCGAAATGCACGGTGTTAATACCGTTACGAACCCACGTGAATGGCTTGCCCGGGAACATATATTCTGCGGCGGCCTTTGAACAAGCACAATACAAATTCGGATACCGGCTAATTTGGTGTCTAGTCTGCCATTCCCGAAGACACCATATCAATGTATGAGCCAAATCATCATGGTCATGGCTCGCAGCGGTACCCGCGTTATGAGAGTGCAGAATACGAAGCTGCACTCCGTTCTCCGCCGCATATTTAAGAGGAAGCGCGTATGGGAAATTCGCGTTTACGTGAATGCCTTGTATTTCAGGATGGTCTCGGAAAAACGACATCAATGCAGTACGGGACTTCATCATGGATTCGTGCTGCGATACCATGACACGGAACACACGACCGCCCAAGGCAAGGATCTCATCCTCGAAGGCCAGCTTGTCCGCATCATGATCGCATAGGAAATCGAACTGCACCTTGGATCGGTCGATATGCCGGTAGATATCCATCATCAGGCAATCGACACCGCCAAGATTCGGCCCCATGCCCCACTGCAGAATGCGAACAGGCTCATTCATGGGTTACTGCTCCCCTTTCAGCACCGTCAAGCTATGATATATCCGCGGGATATGAATCATCGCCCATATTTTGGCCTTGCGCAATACAGGCACCTGCGGGCTGGATAAAACATACGACGCTCTATCGGCAAGACGGTGTCGGCAATACGCGATTGTTGCGCCATCCGCTTGCTTATTCAATACATCATAGAGCGTGTCATACCAACCCTGCATACGGCCGTAAGCCAATGCCACTTTGTCTGTGTATCCACTGTCCTCCAGATAATCACAATATCGTTCGGAGCTGATGCCTTTATCCAGGCTATGAGCATTCATTCCAGCCGTGGTTATGGACCCCGTACGAATACAATAATGGTAGAATCCGCGTGGATTGAAGTAAATTCCACGCATCCTTCGGTATATATGGGCCAGCAGATAATAATCTTCGTTATCGAGACCCTCTGGGAAAAGAATTACGGTTTTCCCTTCACCGTCCTTGAACAATGTAGCATCGAACAATTTGTTCCATACAGCACTGGCCATGCGGTTGCTCCGATACAGGAAGTTATGTAACGTCTGATCGCTTGTGAAAACCCGTTGTGGCAGGGCGCCCTCAATGCACTGCTCCCGCCCGTTCTCATAGTTTTTGATAGTACCGCACATCACCACATCCACAGCGGATTGTTCATCCATCCATTGATTCATCGTGGACAGCATCTCGGAATCAATCCAGTCATCGCTATCCACAAACGCAATTCGCGTACCTGTCGCGATGCCAAGTCCAGCATTGCGAGCAGAGGATAATCCCCCATTGGCCTTGTGAATAACACGAATACGATTATCCAGTCGGGACCAAGCATCACACATCTCCGAAGACTTATCCGTAGAACCATCATCAATCAAGATGATTTCCAAGTTCTTATAAGTCTGCCCCACAATGCTCGTTACACAACGATCCAGCCAACGCTCAACGTTGTATACGGGCACGATAACGCTGATTACCAAGTGACCACCTGATACATTATGCATTTGCGTACACATAATCGCACCAAACCTCAAAACACATGAGCGAGTGGGTGCCCACAATTCCACTCACAATCTTCTCTCCAGAAACTCTCATCACCGGTCAACCCCTAATACGCAATCTAATCCGATGAAGTGATGCTGAGACTGCGTTTTGACTTCGCCGATGTCCATGCGCTCTCTTGCAAGTACTTTGCGACAGATTGAAATATCGTCAGACTTAAAATTACGTAAATCCAATCTTATATCAGAGGCGAATCCAATATCATCCAAACTATGCGAGGTCTTATCGCTGTAAATGATTGGAAGCACCTTACAGCCAGCGGCAAGTCCTAGAATCGAGGCATGGAATCGTGTTCCCACGATAACTTCCGACTCCGCTATCGCACTCAGAATCCGAGATGTATCGTTATCATATGTCAAGCAGTCATGTTGAATCGACTCCTACGCAAGGAGATGACTGATACGGGCAACCGCCACATCATCATGCTCAACGGTTGAGAATCCACACAGTTGAATATCATATCCCAAATTCGCATAGCAATTTGCAGCATTAACAATCCACGAATCATAATCCGCAGAACATGAAGATAAATCACGGAATTTCATCGTATTGCCGAGATCAACAACAGAGAACAGGACCTTTTTCTTACGTTCCACACGTGGAAATTCCGTTCCGAACAAAATATCCGGAGCGACCCTTATATGCTCATCACTCTTAAATAGTTGGAACGTGTATTGGTCACGGAAGCAGATATCGGTAACATATTTATTGAAAATGTCGCTATACAACTTCTTGTACCAGGAGTTACGATACGGTCCAAAATTCGTTCCAAGAACAAAAGTTTTATCAGCCGATGAATATAAACGTTTGCGTTGCAAAACGTCACGCAGAGAAAACACCGTAGTGAACAACGAATGTTTCCAGATCGGTTGTATATATAGAGAGCCACCGATGACCGCAAGAATGCCGCAATTCCTCACTGACTGACATTTCAAGGCAGCAAGTTCATTCGTATATGCAATCGAAGACAGTAAAGACAGCTTGCCCCTCAATGCACTCTTCTTGCGCGGAGGCCTTACGAGACTAATATTATGGTATCTTTCAAGGAGCCAATCATAGGAACCATCCGCCACGCATGTGAAATGCGTATCCGGGTAACGCCTGAGGAGAGTTTCCAAGAATAAATCGTCACCTACATTGTGCGCAAGATAGCATTCGAGGAATACGGCATTCGTGGTTGTGCTCTGCATGGCTTTCTCCCTACTTGTTTTTCTTGCCTACAACAAGCTGCAGCAAAGGCACACATCGCATACCGTGTATGCCAGTCAATACGAGAAATATCAATACGCCATAAACCCAATAATATGGAACCGCCATCGCAGTAATCATCATCTGCACGCCTAACAGCACAATGGAAATAACCAATATGCAATAGTTCACATCGATTGACACAAGGCGTCTTGAATTTATCATGCGCATTACATAAATCACCGCGTTGCATAATATGCTGGCTGCTCCTGCGCCATAGAGTCCCAGAACAGGAATCAACCCTGCTGTTGCGATGACGCATACCAGTGAGCCAACTATCGTGGTTGTCATGAGGTATTTCGTTTTCATCAGTGTGGTATAAACCGTTCCGTAGAACGTATTCATACAGCTGAAATAGAAGCCGAGCAAGACAACCGGAATCAACGTCCACGCGGAATAGAAACTCTTTTGCAGCATAAATGAAGCCAGCAACTGCGAAATCAGCATGATGAAAGATGCACCGACCGTCAAAACTGCTTGCAACGGAATCAATATCATCGAGAAGAATTTCCCGATGTCGCTCTTACGATATTCCTGGAATGTTGAGAGCTGCCATGCCTGCTGAAAAATGGAATATGCCAGATTCAACAGATTCGGAATCTTACTGGCTGCTGCATAAAGTCCTGATGCACCAATCCCCAGCATTCCAGTAATGAAGAAGCGATTGATACTTGTTCCAAGCCACCAGAAAAGCGTATTGGGAACCAATGGTAATGCATATACCAACATATTCTTAATCAACGGCACATTACCGGAAAGCGAACGAAGAGAATAATACTTATAGTGCTTACCGACAATGGTATAAATTGCAGTACCGACCAACGGACCGGCACTAACAGATATGAAATATCCCTGAATGCCGATTCCCTGTCGCACGATTAAAAGATATGCGCTGATACCTGTGATGAGTGTTGAGATCGATGCGCATATCGGTATGATTTTAATCTGGTTCAATCCGCGTGCTACATTACCCGCATAGGTCATCAATGCCGTAGACACATACATTAGCAGAAAGTACCCAGAGTAATTGCCCAGCCCGCCGAATACAGAAAGTTTGAGCACGGGAAGCAACAACGCGACAATTGCACAGCTTAAAACAATAACAATCAGCCCATATGAAACCACTGATTTCTGATCATTGCTGTCATCTATCACAAAACGTAGCACCGCATCAGATATCGACATTGACGCAATAGGCAGAACTAAGGAAATTACCGTCAAAGACATATCCGTGATGCCGAACTCTTTGGTCGACAGGTAATATGTATACAAAGGGACAAGCAAAAAAGTAATAAGTTTGGTCGCTACTGTATTAATGCCGAACAAGCCTATATTCAATAACAGAGTTTTATACTTATTCATAATCAATCAATCTCTATACGGTAATTAATTACCCAAGTACAATGACCTTTAAGGCAGCTATTGCTTCGTTTTTTTCGGATGCATTGAGAGACGACCAAGACAATGCAGGTAATGCCGTGACGATTCCTCGACGCAGCTTCCTCTTCAACTCGGTTATTGCCTTATTCTTATCAGCACCACGCAGACCTCGCAGCATAAGGCTAAAAGCATATACTCGATTATATTTGGCGCATCCCAAAAGATTCGGATGATGCGCTGCGATATACTGTTCCTGCATACGCTGGCTGCGCATCCAATCAAGCTTGGAATCTATTCCAACTCCATGCACCGAGGATTGCTCGCTTATGCTGTAATGGTAGCCTTGAATATGAGATACCGTGATTCGAGAACATCTGGAACGCACTCGCATGAGCATATCGGCGTCTTCTCCGACTTTCAGCTCCTGAAATTGCAGATTCGAATATTTTTCCGTTTTTGTCAACGTGCGCCATAACTCAAATCCGAAACGTCCCAATACATGCATCTGCATAATCTCTTCAGCATCAGATACAAGAGCGCATGCGCTATTCGACTCAACCCGCTTCTTGGACACCGCCATATCAGCGTTAGATTCAACCAGCAATTGATACAGCTCATCCAAATAGTGCTGATCAATCCAATCGTCACTATCGACCCATGCCAACAAATCGCCAGTGGCACATGCCAAACCCACATTCCGTGCTTTCGCCACTCCACCATTCTTCTGATGAACGACCTTGATGCGGGCATCTTTCACTGACCATGTATCACACATGACCGGGCAATCATCCGGCGAACCATCATCAACAAGAATGATTTCCAGATTACGGTAGGTTTGGCTTACGATACTGCCTACGCAACGATCCAGTGTTTGCTCAGCTTTGTAGACCGGCACGATCACGCTAATCAACGCATCCGGCAATTGCATTTCACCCGTCATCGCGACACCTTCGATCTTATCCGCTTCAACAGGCTAACCGCACGCATGATGATTCGCGTAGCTAAGACATTGCCGTTATGAATGAGCACGGTCATCAATCGATTTTTGGTACCGACCGCATTCACTGAGCGCGCACATTCGCGTACCACCGGATTGGTAATGATACCACGTACTATTGTTCCTCTCTTCTGCCGAATTTGCGGTCTACGATCGGCATATAGCAGAGAGAGCACAATCCACACATTCGTTATCAATCGATTATCGTGATCATTCAGATATGTCGGGTTCCATTCCTGAATGATGGGCAACAGTGCGGCATGGACGCTCACGCGTCCTTCCAGCAGACGCGGATCAAATGTGTTCATGGTGCTGCCCACACGCATCGAGTATCGATACAACGGCTCATCAATGGCAACCACCCGTTCCGCAGCCACATACAAGGGGAAGTTGAATGCGGAGTCCTCACCACCGACAACGCCTTCAGGGAAGCGGATTCCGACCTGCTTCACAAACGAAGTCAGGAACAACTTATTCCACGGCGGGCATACATATTGGCCATGGCTCAGTTCCAAAAAATGACGTTTGAATTCTTCAGCAGTCTCCGCAACGAACGCCACGGAACTTTGCTGCGCGGAATCCAGCAGTGTTCCCTCATCGTTGTAGCGGTCATTCATATTGGCGTAGAAGACTATCTGCGCATCATAACGTTGCGCGGCTCGCACAGCGGTTTCAGCCAATTGAGGTTCAACGGCGTCATCAGAATCCACAAAACACAGATAATCGCCATGGGCAGCGTCCATACCGGCATTACGTGCAGCGGAGACTCCCTCATTGGCACGATGCAAAACGACAACTCGACCATCTCGGCCTGCCCATTCATCGCATTTCTTCGAGCTTCCATCCGGCGAGCCATCATCAACGAGAATAATCTCAAGATTCTCATACGTCTGATGCACGATGCTGCTCACACAACGATCAAGCCATCGTTCAACTTTATATACCGGAACCACAACACTGACCAATGGCAAGCCGGCGTTACTGTTTTCGCTTGTTACAGCGCTCATGCGTGTACCGTCACAATCTCATCAGCGCTAAAGCGCTGAGACTTACAGGTCTTCACCTCATCGCGGAAATGGCCGACCGCAATGTACATAACGAGGAATTCGCTGTCCGGGATGTGGAGCAATTCACGCGTCGCTTCATCACGTTTCATTGGCAACATGGTGTTAAGCGGACACGCGGCAATCTGCTGTTCCTCCAGTGCGAGCAACAGCGACATACCGAACAGTCCACCATCCGTATAGCATTCGTTGCGTTCATCCTGGTTCATCATTGTTTGATTGTCACCAGTGATAAGCACCAACGCAGGCGGCATCGGGTACCCACGGAATCCGCCCTGCAATGGCATGGCCTTTTTGATGAGCTCTGCATCAGTGATGATGTGCACTCGTGTAGGCTGACGATTGCAGACCGACGGCGTGCGCATGGCGACACGTACCGCATTCATGATTTCTTCCACCGTCACCGGGGTTTCAGCGAATTCACGCACCGAATGGCGCTGTTCCATAAGTTGGGAGAACGAAAGCTCTGCGTTATCACGCTTGTCTGCACTCCGGATGATAAGGTCTCCGCCACTTCGGTCGTTCGTGAATTCAATCTCGTTCCATATCCGTTGGCTGAACAGATCTTTGGCGTAAGTCAAATCGAATTGCTTGGTCTCATGCCGCACACGATATTCGTGCAATGCGGATAGAGCGGTTCGGTAGACCTCGTTATGTGCGATGTCCGGGTCTGTGGTACGCAGAGTTTCCATCAGCGGCGCCATCTGAGCCAACACCTTTTTGCCGAAACCATATCGGAAATCAGTGTGACTCAGCCCCTTTTCAATCTGATGGGTAAAGAATACAATCCTAGTTTCCAGATGACTTTTGCGCGTGGAGCCTCGTCTTGCGTAGTTGCGGCGGAACCGCTTCATCTGGTGAAGGGTTTCACGTCGTAATTTCATATCGGATTCGCATCCGCGTAACCATGCCAATGCCGATTCAGGCAGGAGACGTTTCACCAAAGCCTTCATGATGTGCTCCTTTTACTCGTTACTCGTTCACCTGCAACGCCGATTGCAGATAATCCAGCGAACGGTTGCGTTCCACATCCAATAGCGGATACACACGCTCATAATCGATGACGTCATCGGTCCAAGCCTCGCCCTCGATGAGCTGCTGCCGCTCCAAACCACATGTGGAGAGCAATGAGCTCATACGGTCATCCATATTGACCTTACCGTTGTGCTTGCCACGTACCACATGGAACTGTTTGCCGAACAGAATGGAGAATGCCGTGCCATGGAACGAGGCGGTCAACACGTGCTCAGCGTTCTTAATCAGGCTGAGGTAATGGTTCGGTGCCGCCACCTCCAGCAGATGGAATCCATACTTCTCAAGACCATACGACTTATTGCCGGTGAACATTACATACACCGGCAACCCTGTGGCCTGAGCATACTGTTGCACAGCCTTAGCCGCGCTGTCGTTGAGTTCTATAGAGTCAATCGCGTAGTAGAAGATATACGGTTCCTCGACTAGCCGAGGAGCCGTGATTTCTTCGTAATCTTTCCGCTCAAGCAACAATGTGGGGTCAATAACCTGCGTCACCGGCTTGTCCAACAGCGGCTGGAGATAATCCTGCGCAGTCTTCTCTCGCACGGAAATGGCCTGGTAATCAGCCAGTAGTGTTCGATAATGGTTAGCAAGTGCCGTATCTCCACGTTTGTCAAGAATATGACCGCCCATGCTGGAGGCGTAAGAAACCTTAGGCTTGTGATGAACAAAGCTTAGGAAGTAAGCGTCACTATAATCCCACGCGTCCATGTTCCAGATCTGATCGCTGCCGGAGACGAATACATCGTATTGTGTCTCAAGATCACCCATCTGGGAGAGGTCCTCATAAAACTTCGGAGTGAGTTGCAGCGCCGAGTGCATAAGGTTAGTGAAATCGTTGTGACGTCGTTGAATCAGCTTGTGGTGGAACAGCGCATACAGATTCTTGGCGATGTCCTTCGGACCAGACACCTTCTTGTATACGTCATACAGATATTGCTGCCGGGGCGTCGAGAAATTGATGATATCGCAGTCATAGCCAAGCTGTTGAATCTTGCGCTGTGTGGCATACGCCTGCAAGAACGAACCATTATTGTGCGCAGCGTGATATGTAATCAGAGCTACCGAACGCGTGGGCATGTCAAGTGTCCTTTCAAGATGCAGCGCTAATACGACGCGGCTTCCCCAGGATTTGGGGGAAGCACCGGTTGGTGAATTCGACCATCGGAACGCATAGCAATACAGCAATCACTATACAAGCCCCTCCCCAAAGCAATTGCCATGGCCATGTGATGTTATTGAGAGGAATACCGCAGGCTCCCAGGATCTCTTCTCCGATAAGCAATCCCACTTGGTTCAGACTGTAGAAGATGAACGAATTTTTGCCTATGTATCGCAACAGTGAACTCACTGGCTTGGCGGCAGCGGTCCGCTCGTGGTATTCCAGCAACTGCAACAACCCCAACACCAACGCGATGCCGCCCAACGCACCCATCATGGTGAACGGATACCATCCATACTCGTTCATATACACGTCGAGACGCTGATGGGCAATAGTTACATTCAACCACGTGCCTGCAGCCGTTACTACCAACCATAGCGGCAACCATGCCGGTCGGGTGATCGAGGCAAACCAAGTTTTACCCGGGGACTTAGCGAGGTACCCAAGCACAAAGAATCCGAAGCCCGTACATGCGGTTTCCAAACTCCACGGCACGATTTTGCCAATGAACGTGGCATAACAGTAGCCGACCACGGAGGCAATCAAAGCCAGAGACAAAAGCACACCAGCATGTTCCTTTGCCAGACCGAAAATCCAATAGGCCATAAGCTCGATGATGAATATGCTGACGAAGAACCATGGAATCACCGAGTAATCGCCGCCACGCAATTCCACGAAAACACCAATCAACAGCTTCAACGGGTTCACGGAATACGCTTCGCCTGCGATCAAGCCGTTCAGCCATTTGAAGAAGACTATGAGGAAACCGAACGTCAAGCCGGGGATAATGAGCGTGCGGACCTTATGCCAGAGGAATGGTCCGAACGAATGATATTTCCTAGTGGAAAACACATAACCAGAAAGGAAATAGAACACTGGGATATGGAAGGCATAGAACGAAGCCCTCACTGGTTCCGGGCATATGGCATGCCCCCAGAACACCAGTAATATGGCCAATCCCTTACCATAGTCTACCCAAGAGATGCGCCGGGCACCCGCAGAATGCTGTAGATTGTCGTTCATTCGTATCACTACCTTGATATCGGGCGAAGCACCATGTTCAGCAACGTCTTCCACTGGTCGATGATGGTTTCCTTGGCAAAGCGACCATCGCCGTCACCGGCATGCAGAGCATACCGCTCGCGTATTGCCCTGTCTTCAATGAGGCGATTGACGCTTTCAGCCATGCCAGAAATATCATCTGGACGCACTAAATTACCGTTGAGTGCATCTTCAATAATCTCTGACGGTCCGGTCGGGCAGTCAAAACTCACAATGGGAAGACCATACGCCTTGGCTTCCAGCAATACCATCGGCAAGCCTTCAAACCGTGAGGTCAGCACGAAAAACGCGGATTTACGGTAGTAGCTGTCCGTATCCGGTACTCGACCTTTCAGTATGAGTTGCTTACCGATGCCTGCTCGAGCTATCTTCTCTTCGAGCATTGGACGGTCTTCGCCTTCACCGAGAATAAGCCACTGCCAATCCGGGTGCCGCGGAAGCACCTGCTCCGCTACATCCACGAGCATGTCGAACCCTTTTTGATAGGTCAGACGACCGGAACTCAAAATCGTCTGAGACGCAGCAGCATATACCGGTGCCGGACTCGGTACGATCATTGGGTTCGGAATGTCGATGACCGGACATTTGGGGTTGAGATGCTGCTCATATAGGTTCTTGTCCGCTGTGGTGAGCGTCACTATGGCATCGGCCTTACGGGCCGCCCACGGCCGCGTTAGTTTACGGTAGGGCACACCGGGATTCTGCAGATAGTTGAAATGCTCCCAAGAGATGACCTTCACACCCGTGCCACGTTTCAATGGCAACGTATACATGTCGAGAATGCCGTCGATATCAATCAGCACGTCAATATGATGCTTTTTTACCAGTCCGCGCAGCTGTTTTACCGTATCAAAGTAATGCTGAATACCGTGTGTGACTGTCGAATACACAGTGTCCCGTTTGATGGCCTCGTCAATCGGGAAAAACGGTTGTGGCTGCTCCTCGAACAAACTGATGAAAAAAACCTTATAGGAGGAATCCTTCACCAACTCATTTGCCACCATAATGGAAACGTTCTCCGTGCCCCCGGATCGAGTAATGTCACCAGAGAAAAACGCGATATGCGACCTCGTCACGCGACTTCACCTTCCCATGACGATGAGTGTTTGGATTGCTTATGGAACTTGGATTTAAGGGCCGCCGCATTGGCCTTCCATGCTGAAACACATTGGTTGGAAGACATCACCAGTAAATGGAGCACCGGGAAAGTCGCTGATTCGTGCCGCACCCACGAGCCGAAATCGGGTTCGAAAATAGCTGACGCGAGGAAATAACCCAAGAAAATGGACAATGCGAGGAACTGGTTTTCATCCTCGATCTCATCGACATGAACAAACAAACTGGCCAAATATACCGTAACCGCCAGCTGGAAAAGCAAGAATGGAATATACTGCATGCCCTTCGTCAGTAATTCCACGGGAACGAGCATACGGGCCGCGTTGATACCGTAATTCACGAGGAATAGCGGAAGATTGCCGCTCGATGCGCTATCACCGCCAATCCAATTCTGAATGATGGTGACCGAGGCCTCGGTATCCGCATCACGACCAGCAAGGCTGGCATCGCGAACACTCATAATCAATTGGAATTCATCTGGCTTGGCCACACGTGCGACAAACATCACCGCGCATACCAGCACATACATACTGAGCAGAATTCCCAGTAATCGAACCACACGAGGAAGATTAACAAACCGGTGGAACAGGCGCAGAATGCAATAGACCGCAATGGCCAGCGCCGCAATCAGAATATAGTAGGCACGGAACACCGTACTTTCAAAATACAGAATCAACGATGAAATCAATAGCTTCACCGTGGTGTTGCCGATAGGCGAGATAATCACCAGATATACGGCAAAGAAGAACAGGAATTGAATGACGTCCTTGCCGATATTGAACACATAAATATTCAGCAATCCAACGCAAGCAAGAAGGAACACTAATTGAGGCAGATCCGGCTCGTCAATTCTGGTGATTACCAACAGAATGATACCCGTCATCAACAGACCGAGGAACCAGCTCCAATCAGTCATCTTGACAAAATTGAACACGTTAACGGTCTTGAAGAAATTCGCAGCCACCTCATATGAGCCGCCCCATGCCTTGACCGAATCATCGCCGTTGGCCATACCGAGAATACGGTTATTGTCAAAAAAATATTTCTTCGGCAACATCAGCGTAATGATTTTCGCAATCATCATAACGATGAATGTCAGCATTATAGCGGCGTTTTTATTATGGTTGTCACGCCAATTATGAACGACTTGGTCCGTCTCTATTTGTTCCATCAGCGGCGTTCCCTCGCTTCAGCCTTGGCTAATGCATTCACATAAAAATCCTGCAGCCATTCGGCGTTCTTCACGATGTCATATCCCGCCTTGGTTACTGATTTCGCACCGTCGGCGCGATCAGACTTCGCGGCATATTTGTCACTCTGATCGAGAATATGCTTTGCCCATTCTTCGGGAGTGGAGTCCAAAGTCATGATCTGCACATTCCCGGTTACATCGCATTGCGGCGGCACTTTATCGGAAATCATGCAAGGCAATCCGGCGGATTGTGCCTCAATCATGGTCATGGGAAAACCTTCGAACAAGGAAGGCAATATGAATAAATCCATTCCTTGCATAAGGCGGTTCACATCGGTGCGCACACCAGTAAAGACCACACTCTCATCAAGACCAAGCTCATGTACCTTGGATTTGACTTGATTCTTGAGACTGTCGTCCAGTTCTCCACCGCCTACGAGCCATAGCCTGCTATTCGGACGCATCTTATGCACTGCAGCAAAGATATCCACAAGCTGCATGTGATTTTTCTGAGGGAAGAAACGGCCCACGTGACCGAGGACGAAACAATCTTCAGGAGTCTGGAACTCCGCGCGTACCTCTTCAGCCACTGTTGGGTCGTAGCGGTACAGAGCTGTATCTACAGCATTGCGCTCCTGGATCACCTTACTGCGATTCTTCACGCCAAACAGCCAATCACCAGCTTCCTGACCACACGCGAAATAATGTGTGGCATAGGGAGGCAGACGGAAACGGAAGTACTCACGAACCACAGACTTCAAATCAAATCCCACCGGACGATTGTGTGCATGGGCGATGCGCACTGGAACACCCATCTCCTTAGCGATACGCAACGCGAAATAGCTGCGTTCCTCCAGATTGGAATGGATAATCCGATATTCGGGATGTACCTTAAGAAACCCACGAAACTGACGCTTATACTTGTCGAAATATTGCGGATATAGCGGACACATGCGGTACACTTTTCCGCCAAGTTCCGCAATCTCGTCCTCATAGGCGGCCTTATAGTCACGGTTGACGAGAAAATCATATTGAACCTTGCTGCGGTCCATGCGCCGCAGATAATTCATCGTCATGGTCTCGGCACCGCCACGGTCCATCACCGTGTCCAGCACGAGCACGCGCACCGGCTCGCTCATCGTCTAATCTCCTCACAACACTCCCAGCCCCTATAATTGCACCTTGATTAATTTTAACTCCTAGTAAAATGGTCACATTTCCACCAATCCATACATTATCGCCGATGGTTACACCTTTAAGAATCGTCACACTGGAGCCAATCCAGCAATGTTTCCCGATAGAGACCGCAGCCTCGCTGTATCCTTGGTCTTTGATCGGCGTCGTCGGATCGGCAAATCGGTGGTTATGATCGTAGATGCGCACGTTCTCGCCGAAAATCGTACCGTCACCGATAGTGATGCTCTTGCGCGCATGCAATGCGCAGAAATCATTGAAGAACACGTCATCGCCAAGAACCACGCGACCACCATTCTCAATTGTCAGCTGAAATGCACGGCGCATATGGAAGCGCTTGCCATACACGAAATCACCGTGGAAAACAATACGGTACAACCACTTCAGCATTAGCCCTGTGAACCGGTACCATACCTTGATGAGTATCATGGCTTGCTGCGCTCCTTACATTCATTACTTGCCCACGGCCATGTCTGACGATTCGACCGGCATTATGGCCCCATTCGTTGGGCCTACGACTATTGTTCGTACTCTTCGGTAATTCTACGGATCATTGCCCCTTCAGTGAATCGCTGGCGGTAGGTGTCCTTCACCGCCTCGAAGGTCGGGGAATCGTCCAACAACTTTTCAACGGCCGCGGCGCCCTGTGCAACATCACCTACAGCGAACAATTCACCGTTGACACCAGGCAAAACAACCTCGTCATTGCCCGTAGTGCGGGTAGCCACAATCGGCACACCAGCACACAACGATTCCAACAACGAGTATGGCATGCCTTCATACAGAGAGGGCAGTAAGTACACATTGAATGCACGTACCAATAGGCTGGTATCCTGTCGGTAGCCAAGCAGGTGCACGAATCCTTCGAGATGATGAGAAGCAACAAAATCACGCACCTGATCTTGCAGTTCTCCTGAGCCTATATATACGAAATGCGCATTTCTGCCATCATCGTGCACACGTTCGGCGATACGCACGAATGTCATCGGATCCTTGCGAGCGTCAAGCCATGCGGCTACACCAACAATCGGCACATCCTGAGGTACCAAATCATCCAATCCCAATCGGTGTCTAGACTCGGCACGAGTGGGCAACTGCAATTCAGGGACACCGTTGTAAATCACGGCGAATTTGCTCGGCTTATCGATGTGATGCCTGAGCGCACTGCGATATTCGCCATCACTCACATTGAAAGTACGTGTGGTTGCCCAACGACTCATCACGCGCTCAGCCAATCCAAACACCGCTCTCTTCTTCGCAGAGAACTCCGGCGCGTCAAACGCATAAGCATGCGGGGTATAAAAGATTTTCGGCACATGCTCCAGTTTGGCGGCGGCACGTCCAACAAGCCCGGCAATCGAACTATGGCAGTGCACAATATCCGGCTTGATGCGGCGCAATGTAGCCCGTAGGGATTTCACCGCTTTCCAACTCGCCCGAAGGCCAGCGGAACGAACCAGATTGGAATCAAGAATCAGCGTGACGTGCTTTGCCAGCTCTTCACGCTGTGACTCGAACACGTGGTCATATCGTTCTCCGTAGATGAGCGTTAATTCATAGCGCTCCGGATCGAGATTCTTCAACAACTGGAGTACATGCGTGCGTACGCCTCCGCCTACTGTCTCCACAATAAAGACGACTCGTTGCCTCAAATCTCTGCCTTCCCCTAGAACGTGTCCACCTTACGGAGTTCTCACTCCGCGCAGTCGGTTCTCTCGATTCTCCACGTATAATCAACGACCATCGGCCGTTGTACGACGCCCACGGCGGGCATTACGGGAAGCGGAATTCTGTGATGAGTCACCCGTCGAGGCCTTCGCACGGCGATTCTTGACTTCCGACTCTTCATAGTAGTAATAGTTGCCCTTACGGCTACGCTCATGCGCAACGCGGTTGAACGCCACACCGCCAATCCTTACGTGGGCGACTTTCAGCTCGCGCACTGTATTGCGCAGAGCCTTCTTCTGTCCAACATTCTGGCTGACAACGAGCAACACCGTACCACCGGAGCGAGCAAACACCGATGCATCGTTGGAAACCTGAATAGGGGCGGTGTCGATGATTACGTGGTCATAATGACGAGTGGCCTGGTCCACCATGTCACGCATGACATTGGAACCAAGAATCACATTCGAAGTAGAAGTTTCCTCAACAGGCAACACCTGCATCTCGGGCTTCCAATACCGTTGCACGGCAGTACGTGCATCGACATCACCCGCAAGCAACTTAACCAAGCCCACTGCATTGTTCAAGCCCAACGCCTTCGCCACAGAGGGGTGACGAGCATCCGCATCAATGAGCAGTACGCTCTCACCCTTCTCTGCATATACGGCTGCGAGATTGACCGAAACCGAGGTCTTACCCTCGTCAGGCACGGCAGAGGTCACGATAATCACATTGGAATGATCATTATCAGGGCGATCCTCATTACCGTTCTCGACGAACGACAGATTAGTGCAAAGCCTGCGGAATTCCTCAGCCGCATGGCCACGCGGCTTGACGATGACCGCAGGAACATGCCCGGCGACAGTGAAGCTCTTCGGGATAGATGCGAGAATCGGCGCATTGACCGCATTGGTAATGTCGGTCTGTGCATGAATATTGTTGTCTGCAAGCTCCCGCAGGAATGCACCCAACACAGCCACCACAAGAGCTGCGACCACACCGATCGCCATATTCGCTATGATGTTAGGCGAGGAGGGCAACGTAGGTTCAACAGGCTTCTGCACAGTAGTCAGCGTCAACATGTCCGAAGCATCGGCGGAAACCTGCTTGTTGAGTTGCTTGGCCACCTCGTTAAGAATCAGCGTGGTGTCTTTGGCGTTCGGATAAGTGACCGTGATATCTAACAAAGTGGTACCGGTAACGTTCTCGGCAACAACCAGCTTCCTGAGCTGCGGCACGGTCTCGTGCAGACCCAAATTGTCGATAGTCGGCTGAAGCACGGCATCAGACTGAACCACTTCAATATAATTCGCCAACTGAGCCGCTGCCGACGACGCCGCTGCCGACGACGATTGGGCCGTACTCGCATCTGCACTGGCGGTAGCCTTTGGCATCAGTTGAATCTGAGCGGAATACATGGGGGTAGCAGTGAAGGTGAAGCCAGCTACGGCACCCACGGTAACTACAAACAGAATAATCTCAAGAATCCAGTGGCGCTTAATGGCCCGGAACAAATCCGCTACCGTCATCTTCTCCCTTTCGCTGACGTTTCACATTTCACACTGGGCATAACTCTACTCAGGGGTATGCCAAGATGCAGGACACGTCCCACAGGCGCACAATATCATCGCGGCGGAAGGATGGCGGCGCGCTATCGTTTTTGCCGTGAGTACGTCGACAAAGAAACCCCGAGCATGAGCGTTGATATTCCAACGTTCATGCTCGGGGGTTTCA
>ERZ779885.1040-NODE-1040-length-29486-cov-4.470320_pt1 | contig 29486 bp, 25 predicted proteins | sample MGYA00511554_ERZ779885 | MGnify/ENA primary metagenome ERZ779885 (study PRJEB29588, sample SAMEA2160998) | human gut metagenome | biome: human gut; feature: human-associated habitat; material: faeces | place: Denmark | collected 2008/2010 ... | reverse complement strand
AAGAGGGTGGAAGATATATCTCCCATGTGTTCGATAATCTTCACATTGAGAATAAATTCGAGGCACTGCCGGGCCAGTGACTCTTGTTGCAGGGAGGCCGAGGAAGCGGCGATGAACTCTTTCAGTTCTTCACCACTGACGGCAGGAACGATGGTTTCGGCACCGAAGGCGTAAAGTACCCATAAGAGCATGCCCAAGAGAAGTGCCGATGCTGTTTTGTTGATGCGCAAGGGGTGTTCGAGCGCTATCGCCAAATAACCGATAATGAATAATACGGTAATAGCTACTAACATGGTAATTAAATTTTAGAAAAAAATTATTGCTCCAAATTGTCAGGCAAAGATAGCAAAATAATAAAAAACACCTCTGCTGAGGTGTTTTTTTTATTATTATTTTTCTCGTATAATGATATTGATGGGAGTTCCCGAGAAGTTCCACTTCGAACGTATTTGGTTTTCGAGAAAGTGCTTATAAGGATCTTTAACCCATTGCGGGAGGTTGCAGAAGAAAATAAACGTGGGGACAGGTGTCCCTTTCAATTGCGTTACATATTTTATTTTTACGTATTTCCCTTTATTGGCTGGGGGCGGATAATTCTCGATAACGGCAAGCATCTCTTCATTGAGTTTTGCTGTGGGAACATGGCGATGACGGTTTTTATATACTTCCGACGCGCTTTCGAGAACTTTGAATATCCGTTGTTTGGTAAGGGCCGAGGTATATACGATAGGAAAATCGGTGAATGGAGCGAGACGGGCACGTATAGCGTTCTCGAATGTTTTGATGGCTTGCGTGCTTTTGTCTTCCACGAGATCCCATTTATTGATGCACACCACCAACCCTTTTTTATTTTTCTGTATGAGCGAGAAGATGTTGAGATCCTGACCTTCGATACCACGGGTGGCATCGATCATGAGTATACATACGTCGGAATTTTCGATGGCGCGTATCGACCGTATGACCGAGTAGTATTCGATATCTTCGTTTACTTTCCCTTTTTTGCGTATGCCGGCAGTGTCGATGATATAAAAGTCGAAGCCGAATTTGTTATAACGGCTATTTACCGAGTCGCGTGTCGTCCCGGCTATATCGGTAACGATATAGCGGTCTTCACCGATGAAAGCGTTGATGATCGATGATTTCCCGGCATTGGGGCGACCTACGACGGCGATGCGAGGAATATTTTCTTCGAGTTCCTCTTCTTCGTTTTGGGAGGGAAAATGTTCGATGACAGCGTCGAGCAATTCTCCTGTACCCGAACCGTTGACAGCCGAGATGCAGAACGGATCTCCCAGTCCGAAAGCATAAAACTCGGCCGAGGCGTATTGCGATGCGTTATTCTCTACTTTGTTGGCAACCAGCAATGTGGGCTTTTTACTGCGCCGCAGTATGGCTGCCACCTTATCGTCGAGATCGGTGATACCGTGAATGGCATCGACGACAAAGAGTATGACATCGGCTTCTTCGATGGCAATCGCTACTTGCTTGTTGATTTCTTCCTCGAAAACGTCATCGGAGTTGACTACCCAACCGCCGGTGTCGACAATCGAAAATTCTTGTCCTGTCCAGTAAACCTTTCCGTATTGGCGGTCGCGAGTCGTTCCCGCTTCGTCGTTGACAATGGCTTGACGGCTTTGCGTGAGCCGGTTGAACAAGGTCGATTTGCCTACATTGGGGCGACCTACGATAGCTACTAAGTTTCCCATAGTTATCTTTCTTTTATTCGATTCGGATAATTTGTCGGAATCAATCGAGTTGATAACCGAACGATTTTAACTTGCTCTCTTTGTTACGCCAGTCTTTTTCTACCTTGACATAGAGTTCGAGAAACACTTTCTTCTCGAAAAACGATTCGATGTCTTTGCGGGCTGCCGTTCCTACCTGCTTCAACATTTTACCGCCTTTCCCGATGATAATACCCTTTTGAGAATCCCGTTCGACATAGATGACCGTCATGATATGTATCTGTTTGTCATCTTCCTTGAATTGCTCGACGGCTACTTCGCAGGCATAAGGAATCTCTTTATCGTAGGTGAGCAGTATTTTTTCGCGGATAATTTCGGTAACGAAAAAACGGGCGGGTTTGTCGGTAAGAGCATCTTTTTCAAAAAACGGTGGAGACGGGGGCAGCAACTCTTTGATGCGGCGCATCAAGTAATCGAGATTGAATTTATGCTGGGCCGATACCGGTATTACTTCGGCACTGGGCAGACGGTTTTTCCATTTTTCTACGAGGTCTTCGAGTTGGGATTGGTCTTGCAACAGGTCGATTTTGTTTATGAGGAGTATGACCGGAATCGTTTCTTTGGCGACCCGTTCGAGGAACTCGGGATTTTTGTCGGGAGTTTCGACGACATCGGTTACGTAGAGCAGAATGTCGGCATCGGTAAGGGCCGATTGCGAGAAATTGAGCATCGACTCTTGCAGCTTGTAATGCGGTGAGAGGACTCCCGGCGTGTCGGAATAGACGATTTGCATATCGTCGGTGTTTACGATACCCATGATGCGGTGGCGGGTCGTTTGGGCTTTGGAGGTAATGATCGAAATCCGCTCTCCGACGAGCGAATTCATCAGCGTCGATTTTCCCACGTTGGGATTACCTACGATGTTTACAAATCCGGCTTTATGCATATCATTATATTGTTAGAAGAATGATCCGGTGTCAAAAAAAGGCGGCAAACATGCCGCCTTTTTGGTTTTGAGGAAAAACACTCGACGGGTGTTTTGTTATTCTGCGTCTTCGGTGTCGTTGAGGGTTTCCGGTATCTCTTGGACATCTTCCGGATTATAACCCCATTTGAGATAGACCGAACCCCAGATAAATCCGGCACCGAACGAAGTCAGTACTATCTTGTCGCCTTTTTTGAGTTTCTTTTCCCAGTCGGCCAGACACAAAGGAATGGAAGCGGCACTGGTATTTCCGTACTTTTCTATGGTAACAACGACTTTTTTAGGATCGATGTTCATACGATCGGCTATAGCTTCGATGATGCGGAGGTTGGCTTGGTGGGGTATGAACCAGTCGATGGTATCGACTGTCAGATTGTTCCGCTTGAGAATATCTTCCGAAACTTGGAGCATCGAAGATACGGCATATTTGTAGACGATGCGACCTTCTTGGTAAACAAAATGTTCACGGTGGTCGACGGTTTCATGACTGGCGGGACGCACCGAACCTCCGGCTTTCATGTGGAGGAACGGTAATCCGACACCGTCGGTATGAATAATCGAGTCCATGACACCGTAATCTTCTTCTGTCGCTACAACCAAAGCTGCCGTACCGCCGTCTCCGAAGAGGGGACAAGTCGAACGGTCTTGATAGTCGGTTATCGACGACATTTTTTCGGTGGCGACGACCATCGCCTTTTTGCACATACCGCTGCGTATGTAAGCGGTAGCGGCCTGTAATGCAACGATGAAACCCGAGCAGGCGGCTTGTATATCGTAGCAGAATGCGTTGTTGATACCCGCTTTTCTGGCGACGATCGATGCCGTCGAAGGGAAGCGGTAGTCGGGTGTGGACGTGGCGCAGATGACGACGTCGATTTCTTCGGGTGCGGTATTGGTTTTATGCAATACTTTCTTTACGGCTCTTGAACCCATTTTGGAGCTTCCCAAACCTTCTCCTTTCAGTATGTGGCGGGTCTTGATACCTACGCGGGTAGTGATCCACTCGTCGGTGGTATCGACCATTTTCGATAGTTCTTCGTTGGTGAGTATATCGTCGGGTACATAAGAAGCGACGCCCGCAATCATAGCATTTACCATAGTAGTTAAAAAAACAGCACACTAAATATTGTGCAGGTCGAAATATTTAGTGTGCTTTATTAAAGGTTATACAATCGGTTCTACGGTCGAACAAAAAAGGTGTCCGACACAAATTTCTCTAAAAAGTCACACTTTTTAGATGGCTGCTTCTTTCTCGATAGCCAATTTGCCGCGGTAATAACCGCATTCTCCGCATACGGTGTGATAGATGTGCCAAGCACCGCAGTTGGGACATACGACCATAGTGGGGGCAACAGCCTTATCGTGGGTTCTTCTTTTGGCTGTTCTCGTTTTCGATTGTCTTCTTTTAGGATGTGCCATTTCTGTATAGGTTTAGTTATTTGTTTTCTTTTAGTTTTTTCAATGCGTTCCAACGCGGGTCTACGGATTCTTCATCACCGGAGATTTCATCGCTTGCGGCACTGTGCGCTTTGAGTAACGTTTCCATTTCGGGGTTGCACATGCCTTCGGGGTGCGTGTGTTTCAACGGAATGGTGAGTGCGATACATTCGTACATATACCACGCCAGGTTGATAGTTCCTTCCGCTTCGGGAACGACGATGAGGTTTTCACCTTCTTCGCTATATTCTTCCCCGAATTTTACATAAAGGGTATCTTCTGTTTCCACCGGAAATTCCATGTCATCGAGACATCGATCGCAGGGAATAACGATGTGCCCTTTTATGTTGAAGTGCAACTCGAACGTATCGCCGGTACGTCTCAACATAAGGCCGATGTTTACTTTCCCGTTTTGTATTTCGGACGAATCAATTTCCGCGAAAAAAGAATGATCGAGGGTATACTCGTAAGAGTGAGTGCCTTCGCTCAGACTTTTCAGTGAAATCGTATATTTATCGGCCTTTCCCACAGTTCTCTGCTGTTAAAACCCTGCAAAGGTACAAAAAATAATTGTTCTTGTGCAAAATCCTTATAAAAAAAGATTCGGACAGGGTGATTTTGAGTATTAGGACGCTTATGCTTCTATTTATGGTACAGTGAGATAGCTGTTTAAAGTAATTTCATTTCTATACGGAAAGTCGTCCCTTTTCCCAATTCCGATTCCTTGACGTAGATACGTCCGTCATGATACTCTTCGATAATGCGCTTGACCAGTGTCAGTCCGAGTCCCCAGCCTCGTCGTTTGGTCGTATAGCCGGGGTGGAATATCGTTTTGAAACGGTTACGGGCGATACCTTTACCGGTATCCTTGATGTCGATGTAATATCGGGTGTCGTTGCTCGATAGAGTGATTTCTATGTGCCCTTCTCCGTCCATGGCATCGATGGCGTTTTTACAGAGGTTCTCGAATACCCATTCTATGAGGGGGCGGCATAGAGGTTGTGGTGCTATTTTTTCTTCGGGAGTGTGTACGTCGATTTGTACTTTCCCCGAGATGCGATGTTTCATATAGTCGACGGCAGTCTCTATCACCTCAACTACGTCTGCGGGCTCCCGTTCGGGTTGAGAACCTATTTTGGAAAATCTTTCGGCGATGACCGACAACCGGTGGACGTCTTTTCCCATATCGGCAATGAGTTCGCTATCCGTTCCTTGCAACTCGAGCATATCGAGCCAAGCCATGAGAGATGATATGGGGGTGCCGAGTTGGTGTGCCGTTTCTTTGGATAATCCTATCCATACTTTGTTTTGCTCCGCTTTTTTGCTGCTCATCAGGGCGAAGTAGGCGATGACGAGAAACAAAAGCATGACCCCGAGTTGTATATAAGGGAAATACGAGAGCCTTTTCAGTAAGGTGGAGTCGTCGTAATAGAGATATTGATAAGTGTCTTTATCGATGTAGATTTCGATGACTTGTTGCTTTTCTTTGAGCGATTGCAACTTTTTTTGTAGGAATTGCTCCCCGTGCCGGTCGGGTATATCGAGGTTGTGGGTTTGCAGAATATTGCTTTGGCCGTCTACGATGATGATGGGTATGGTGGTGTTGCTTTGCAGGATTTTCAGAACGAGGTTCATGTCGATGTCCGACTGGTCGCCGGCAACCGAACGGGTAGCTTCGGCCCATATCTCCATCTTGTTGCGTTCTTCGGTCGATAAGTCCTCGACCAGACGGTTGGAGATGACGAGAAATAGGGCGACCAATAGTATGGAGACGGAAAGGAAAGCTATTTTCAGTTTTTGTCGTGCGTCGTAAAGATTACCGTGTGCCATGTGTTTTTCTTCGGTTTAAAAGAAATGAATCTATTATAATGAACGTATATTGCTTTTTTTTATTGTCGGGAATCGTTGCTGATTGTGAGAGAGAATGATACTCGTACTTGCAAAAGTAATAAAAACGGGATATGTATCAAATCGTCTTTGGCGTGGCGGGATACGTATGTGTCGTCTTTTTTCGGGAGTGGGACTGTTCGGACGAAGGCGAAAAAAAGACACCAGAGAATTTTCTCCGGTGTCTTAAACATATAGGGAATGGAATGTTTTTTATTCGGCATTCAATGTGAAACGACGGAAGGCCGTTACCGTCAACTCTTTGTTTTGAGCTTTGAGGTATTGTTCGATCGTTTGTTTCGGATCTTTTACGAATTCTTGTTGCAACAAAGTAAATTCTTTGTAGTATTTCTGCAAAGAACCTTGTGCGATGCGGTCGATGAGATTTTCGGGCTTGCCGGCTTCACGGGCTTTTTCACGAGCGATTTCGAGTTCTTTCTCGATAATATTGGCCGGAACTTCTTCGGGACGGACGGCAATAGGATTCATAGCGGCAACCTGCATGGCGACATCGCGGGCTACTTGGTGATCTACATCGGCTTGATTGAATCCTACGATGGTTGCCAATTTGTTACCCGGGTGTATGTAGAAGATTGTCGAAGCAGCCGACAGAGAATCGAAATAACCGAGTTCCATTTTTTCTCCGGTAACACCGCTTTGGTCGGTAACCAGTTCGGCGATGGTGCGACCGTCGAGCTTTATAGCTTTGAGGGCTTCGAGATCGGCGGGTTTGTTTTCGATGGCGGCATCGAGAATTTTCTGGGTCAATGCGACGAAATCTTTATTTTGAGCAACGAAGTCGGTTTCGCATTTCAAAGCTACGATAGCGGCATAGTCGCCTTTGCTGGTTGCGAGTACGCAGCCTTCGGAAGCTTCGCGATCTTCACGTTTTGCGGCGATAGCCTGACCTCTTTTGCGAATGATTTCTATTGCACCGTCGAAGTCGTTGTTTGCTTCTTCGAGAGCTTTTTTGCAGTCCATCATACCTGCTCCGGTCATTTTACGGAGTTTGGTAATATCTGCCATTGTAACAGCCATAATATTTTTGTTTTAAAGGGTTTCTATGAATAACAAAGAGCAAGTCCCGTAGGTTTTTGCGGGGCTCACTCTTTGCCGGTAGTTGATTGTCTGCGGGAGAACGATGCGATTATTCTTCGTCTTCGTTCTGTCCTTTCATTACTTTTGCAGCAACATTGGCGTTGAGGGCCTCATCGTCTTCGGCTTTGGTGCGTTTGATGCGAGTCTTACGCTCTTTTTTCGCTGTGGCTTCACCTTGCGCTTCGGCGGCTTCAGCGTCGACTTTCTCGATTTTACGTTCTTCGAGACCTTCGGCAACAGCACCGCATACGGCATTGAGGATTACCTCGATCGATTTGGTGGCGTCGTCGTTGGCGGGGATTACGAAGTCGATGTTCGTCGGGTCGGAGTTGGTGTCGACCATAGCGAATACGGGAATACCCAGACGGTTGGCTTCGCGTACGGCGATGTGTTCTTTCATCACGTCTACAACGAAGAGAGCCGACGGCAGACGAGTCAAGTCGGCGATGCTACCGAGTGTTTTTTCCAATTTGGCGCGTTGACGGGTTACTTGCAGTTTCTCGCGTTTGGAGAGGTTGTCGAAAGTTCCGTCTTTGATCATTTTATCGATCGATGCCATTTTCTTCACCGCCTTGCGAATGGTGGGGAAGTTGGTGAGCATACCGCCCGGCCAACGTTCTATAACATAAGGCATACCGATTTCGGTAGCTTTGGCAGCGAGAACTTCTTTCGCTTGTTTTTTGGTAGCGACGAAGAGTATTTTTTTGCCCGATTTGGCGATTTGTTTCAACGCAGCAGCAGCTTCGTCGATTTTAGCGACCGTTTTGTAAAGGTCGATGATGTGGATACCGTTACGCTCCATGAAGATGTACGGAGCCATAGCCGGGTTCCATTTTCTTTTCAGGTGGCCAAAGTGTACACCGGCTTCTAATAATTGGTCAAATGTTGTAATTGCCATTGTTGTTTGTTGTTTGCTTGTTTACTTTCTACTGAATCAATTCCCGGGTAGTCGCTGCCGGTGTCGTCGCCATATATGCGATGCACGCCTCTGTGCCGTCGAATCCCGAAAATTTGGATACTAAACGTTGCATACTTGCTGAGGAATAGCTCGCAAATACCATTAACGTTTGCTGAACTGGAATCTCTTTCTTGCTTTGGGTTGTCCCGGTTTCTTACGTTCAACAGTACGCGGGTCGCGCGTCATGAAGCCTTCGGCTTTGAGCGCGGGTTTATCCTCGGGATTGATTTTTACCAACGCACGGGCGATGGCGAGGCGAAGCGCTTCGGCCTGGCCTTTGAAACCGCCGCCGTCGATATTTACTTTGATGTCGTATTTTTCGGCGACACCCAGTTTGGCGAGGGGTTGTTTTACGATGTACTGCAGAATGCTCGAAGGGAAATATGCAGCAAGCTCTTTGTTGTTGATGGTAATGACACCGGTTCCCTCGTTAACGAATACGCGGGCAACAGCGGCTTTACGTCTTCCTATTGCATTAACTATTTCCATACGGCTTATTTAAGGGTGTTAATATCTATGACTTTGGGTTGCTGAGCTTCGTGCGGGTGTTCGTTGCCGGCATATACATAAAGGTTGCGCAACAAGTGGTCGCCCAGACGATTTTTGGGAAGCATACCTTTGACTACTTTTTGGAAAAGATAGCTGGGACCTTTCTTCATCAAATCGGCCGGAGTATGCATGCGTTGCCCCCCGGGATAGCCCGTAAAACGGATATAAATGCGGTCATTCCATTTTTTACCGGTGAGTTCTACTTTATCGGCATTGATGATGATGACATTGTCGCCGCAATCCACATGAGGAGTGTAGCTGGGTTTGTATTTCCCTCTCAGGAGTTTGGCTACTTTGGCGGCGATGCGACCCAATGATTGGCCGGTGGCATCTACCACAACCCATTCTTTTTGAGCGGTTGCCTTGTTCACCGAAATGGTTTTGTAACTTAACGTATCCACTTTTTAATTCTTTAATTGTTAATTACTTATTGGGTATGTCTCATGACAAGACCCAGGCCAAAGGATCATAGTCGTCGACATACCGATTTGTTATTGTGGTAATAATCGGACTGCAAAGGTACGCTTTTTATCTGTATTCCAAAACTTTTCTGTGAGAATTTTTTCTTTCGCCTACCTTCTTGTCGTCGGTAGCTGGTGATAATATTTCGGAAAGACATGGAGTAAGTGTGTATCAAAATATATAATGTTTCTGTCGGTATTCAAAGAATAGGAAATTTTTCGAATCGCTTTTTACCTGTTGTTGCCAATATGATATTATTTGTCGGGTTGATGAATTATCCTTACTTTTGTAAAGAATTCTATTTTTGAATACCATGAGCTCTATTGTATTGGCATTATGTATTGTTATGATCACCCTGTCGGGGTGCAATGTTGCAAAAGATCGTTGTCCCGGGAATGTACGGGACGTGGCAGCCGGCTTTGCCGACCCGCAGGATAGTACCCGCACCAAAGTGTGGTGGTTTCATGGAGAAACCGAGACGACTCGCGAGGGAATCACTGCCGACCTCGAAGCGTATCGCCGCGCCGGAGTGGGTGGCGTCGTTTATTACGATCAGGTACATAACAAGAAAACACCCGGAGCTTTGGAGGCCATGTCGCCCGAGTGGTGGGATATGCTGATTTTTTCGGCCCGTGAAGCCGAGAGGTTGGGGCTTACCTTCGAGTGTCATGTGTCAAACGGTTATGTGGCCGGTGGCCCCTGGGTTACTCCCGATATGGGAATGCAGATGCTTACATCGACCGATACTTCGGTCGTCGGCGGCCGTCGGGTGGAGTTGAAATTACCGATTCCGAAATCTTCTTATTATAAAGATGTGGCGGTTTTGGCTTTTCCCGTACGATCGTTGTGGGATGACGATAGCCGTCGGGTCGTTCCGAAAATTTCTTCCAATGTTCCTACTATCGATGTCGATGCCATATTTGCTCCCGGTAAGAAATTGACTCGTATCCCATCGCAAAATAAAGGAGAGTCGGTGTATATCGAACTCGATTTCGGGCGTGATTTTACGGCTCGCAGCATTACATATCAGGTCGCACCGAGAGGGAAAGCTACGACCAGTGCGACGAATGTTCCCGGTGCCCCCGGCGATGTCTTTGTAGGAACCGGTTATCAGGTACTTCCTCCGTTGGGACAACTCGAAGTTTCGGACGATGGCGTTCATTACAAACGGGTATGCGATTTGCAGCCGGTTTACAAAGCTCATTCGTCGTGGCGGCAGAAGACGGTTGCATTTCCGACGGTTACGGCCCGTTATTTCAGATTGAATCTGCATGATTGGCAGACACCCGATAAGCCACGTCTCGATATGCAGTTGGGAGATGTATGTCTTTCTTCGAGGGCGTGTGTCGATCGGTGGGAAGAAAAAGCCGGATTGTATTCGGAATATATCGATCCCGATTGTACGCCGGCTTATACATCGCCGGAGGTTATCGACCCTTCTGCGATTGTCGATATTACCCGTTATTTCGATGAAGACGGTATTTTGAGATGGGACGCGCCCGAAGGGACTTGGGCCGTGCTGCGATTCTCGCATATTCCGACAGGAAGTAAAACCAAACATGGGCGTCCCAATCTCATGGGGTTGGAGTGCGATAAAATGTCGACTGCGGCAGCCGAGTTGCAATGGAATCACTATTTCGGGGCGATTGCCGATACGTTGGCTCGTCATGAAATTGCCTTGCAAGGTATGGCGATGGACAGCCACGAAGCCGGTTCGCAGAACTGGACTCCCGGTTTTGAACAGGAGTTTTCTCGTCGCCGGGGGTATGATATGACGAAGTATCTGCCGGTCATGGCCGGTTATGTCGTAGGCTCGACACAGGAGTCGGACGGATTCCTTTACGATGTGCGTCGTACGATTGCCGATCTCATTGCCGATAATTATTATGCGACGTTCGATCGTTTGTGTCGGGAACACGGGCTGGATTTTACGGCTCAAGCTACGGGAAATGCCCTGTGTATTGTGGCCGACCCCATACAGGCGAAAGGCCGGGTATCGAAACCGCAAGGTGAGTTCTGGGCAATTCACCCCGATGGCAATTACGATATAAAGGAGAGTTCCTCGGCGGCGCATCTTTATGGCAAATCGATAGCTTCGGGAGAGGCTTTTACCGATGCTCAGTTTTCGCACTCTTTGGCTTATATCAAGTCGTTGGCCGATTATGCCTATTGTTTCGGTATCAATGAGTTTGTCGTTTGCGCTTCGGCTTATCAACCGTGGACCGATCGTTTTCCCGGCAGTACGGGGGGCGGACGTCATTATTGCCTCAACCGTAACAATACGTTTTGGGAATATAGTCGGGGCTTTTGGGATTACCAGTCGCGTAGCGCTTATGTGATGCGGCAGGGGCGACCGGTTATCGACTTGGCTGTTTATTTGGGCGAAAATGCTCCGGTAAAGATTTTGACCTATCGTTTGCCCGATATTCCTTCGGGATATGATTTCGATGCGTTTACTTCTGATGCGCTTTTTTCCCGTATGGAAGCTCGAGATGGCAAAGTGGTTTTGCCCGACGGAATGAGTTATCGTATGGTCGTTTTGCCCCGTAACGGGGAGATGACGCTTGCTGCATTGAAGAAAATCGCGTCATTTGTGAAAGCCGGTGTTCCGGTTTACGGTTCTCGTCCGGTGGGGTCTCCTACCCGGGAAGATATAGGAAAGGAAACCGAGTATCGTAAATGGGTTGCAGCGCTTTGGGGAGAGGAGGATTCTCCCGAGGGTATTCACCGGTATGGCAAGGGGTCGGTGTATTGGGGTATGCCTTTGGCCGATGCGGTAGCGGCGGCCGGCCTTGTTCCCGACTTGGTAATGAAGAAAGGTGATGTGAAGTCGGACAAGCTCTATTTTGCCCATCGCTGCTTGGCCGATGCCGATGTCTATTTTCTCGATAATCATACCGATGTCGCTCTTGCCGATACGTTTACTTTCCGCTCTGTGAGACGTGCGGCCGAATTGTGGAATCCTGTTGATGGGCGGTGTTACGCTTTGCCTCTGATTTCGACCGATTCTGTTTCTATGTCGCTTGCTTTGCGCATGTCTCCGAGGGAATCTTATTTTATCGTTTTGTCCGATCAGCCCGATACATTGCCTTCTGTGATGTGGCCCGGAAGCGGTCGGGAAGCGGAGATTTCGGGTAGTTGGGACGTTTATTTCTCATCCGAGTGGGGAGGTCCCGGACATGTAACCTTCCATGAACTGACCGACTGGACGGCACACGCCGATCCTCGAATCAAATACTACTCGGGAACGGCAATCTATCGGAATCGTTTCTCTGTCCATCGCAATATACCCGAGGAAAAAGTCTTTTTGAAACTTTCGGCTCTCGGTGCAGCTGCCCGTATTGTCGTCAACGGTGTAGAGGTGGCTACTGTATGGTGTTCGCCCTGGGAAGCAGACCTTACTGATGTTGTGCGGGAGGGAGATAATGAGGTGGAGATAAACGTTGTCAATTCTCTTATGAATCGTATGATAGGCGATGCTTCTCTGCCTGCCGATCAACGGGTAACCTATGCTTATCCCGAGATCGCTGAGCCCGAAGATGCCCTTGTGCCTTCGGGACTTGTGGGAGTGTCGCTGTTGTATCGGAACGAATGAGATGGAAGAGGCTTTTCTGAATTAAGCTGCAACTGATCGTTTGGAGTTGATATGGAAAACATGAACTATGTGCATTCTCCGTTAAATTATATAGGCGGCAAAAGAAAATTGTTGCCGCAAATCATACCGATGTTTCCACGGAAAATTTCGACTTTTGTCGACCTTTTTTGTGGCGGTTGTAATGTAGGAATGAATGTAGATGCAGAAAAAGTCATATTCAATGACAATTTAGTGTATCTTGTCGATGTGTATAAGGCATTTCGGGAGAATACGACAGAGGTGGTTGTCTCTTATATCGAGAATCGTATACGGGAGTTTAAACTTTCCCTTACCAATAAGGAAGGGTATTTGGCTTTACGAGAGATTTATAATTCCCGAAAAAATCCGTTGGATTTATTTGTGTTGGTTGCCTATTCTTTTAATCACCAAATTCGATTTAATGCAGCTCACCAATATAATATTCCTTTCGGAAAAGAGCGCAGCAGCTATAATGAGAATATGAAGAATAACCTCTTGAAATTTTTGAAAGAAATTCATTCCAGAGATGTTGTCTTTCGAAGCGGAGATTTTAAGACGTTCGATTTCGAATCTTTGACAGCGGTAGACTTCGTTTATGCCGATCCTCCGTATTTGATAACGAAAGGGACATATAATGATGGGAAAAGGGGATTTACGGGTTGGAATCCGAATGAGGAAATCATGTTGTTGAAAATACTGGAAGGTTTAAATAACCGAGGGTTGAGATTCGCACTGTCGAATGTTACGGAACATAAAGGAAAAGAGAATTCTATTTTGAAAGAGTGGATTGTACGAAACGGATTCTTTGTCCATGAACTTTCTATGGATTATAAGAATTCAAATTACCAGACGTCAAATTGTGATAAAGGTCGCACGAGAGAAGTGTTGATTACAAATTATACGCTGTAAGTCCATGAGATATATCGGTAATAAAGAAAATATATTAGATAAGATATACTCGATTTTGAGGGAAAATGGAGTGGAAGGGGACAGTTTCTTTGACTTCTTTTCCGGGACGACCAGTGTAGCCCGATACTATAAAAAAATGGGTTATAGGGTATTTAGCAGTGATTTTCTGTATTTGTCTTTTTGTTTGCAAAAGGCATATATCGAAAACAATCGGGCTCCTTTGTTCGGACGACTTTTACCGACACTTCCTTCCGTGCGATGCGCCTCTTTTTTTGCTTCGCCATTGGAACAAGTTGTTGCTTATTTGAATACCGTATCGCCGGTAGAGGGATTTATTTATAAGAATTATACGCCCGAAGGAACAGCCGCACTTGACCGTCCTCGTATGTATTTCAGTTCGGAAAATGGAAAGGTTATAGATGCGATCAGAATCCAAATCGAAAAATGGAAGATAGAGGAACTGATAACCGACAGTGAGTATTATATATTACTCGCCTGCCTGATCGAGACGGTTTCATTTTATGCCAATGTTGCCGGAGTATATGCCGCATTTCAGAAAAAATGGGATCCGCGAGCGATAAAACCATTGACCTTGCGCCCCATAGAGATTATCAACAACGATAGGGACAATGAAGTCTATAATGCCAATAGCTTGGATTTGGTACCCGGTATCGATGTCGATATATTATATGTGGATCCGCCTTACAACGGACGGCAATATCTGCCCAATTACCATTTGCTTGAAACGATTGCCAAATATGATTCGCCTTCTATACATGGCGTTACGGGTATGAGGGATTATGAGAGTAAAAAGTCATCATTCTGTAATGCAAAAACAGCTCTTAAAGGGATTGATTATATAGCATCGTCTGCGAAATTTAAGTATTTGGTTCTTAGTTATAATTCCGAGGGTATTATGAATAAGGCCGATATTATGTCTACACTCTCCAAGTACGGAACGGTAAAATTGGAAGAGTTTGAATATCTTCGTTTCAAAAGTAATAATAATGGGTTGGCTAAGACTCAAAAGCATATATTTGAACAGGTATATATACTGAAAAAATGAACGGTTCGGCAAAAAATTTGTGGATTCTTACCGAAGAACGTCCTAAGATGAACGTGCTTCGAATGATATTCGAATACTTTTCAAAAGATCAGGGTTGCGGATTTTTCGGAGACCATATACGTATTATACCGATACTCGATGAAAATAAATGTTTTACTTTTACGTATGAAGTGATCGGCTTTACATGCGCAAGAGTTAAACGGATATATATTAAAGTCATTTCTGGCTTTTCAAGTTTCACCGACTTTCTGATATATTATCAAGATGCAGTCCCAAAGGCATCGGAAGCTCCGATTTATGCGATCGAAGAGACAAAAACCGATGATAGCGAGAGCCGGAATACCGGAGTCTTTCAACGTTGTTCCAAGTTTGTTTTTATAGAAAATTATTATCCGACGACGAAAAAGATTATGCTGTATGCTTTGCAAGTACAGCAAAAGGAGAAACCTTCTGACACGAATGTCTTTGGAACAAGACTTCTTTTGACCCTTGGTGTGGAAATTCTTGGGAAAAAGATTGATGACAATGTGCTGAAACCGTTTACATCGGTCGATGAGGTGATCAGATGTAAAAATAGTATGAGACGTCCGTCTGCCGACAATATTCCTATATTATTGTATAAAACCGATGACAAAATACAAATCTCAGGTAGGCTTTTTAAGTCCGGCGGTTTGTCTCATGATCCTAACATCGGAGCGCTCAGTATTATATCTGCGGTGTTGCGGAAATTGGGCTGGGATAAAAAGATTGAGATTATTAAGCATGGTCTTAAACAGTCTCATGTGGGTAAAACCAATAAGTTTGTACTGATTGCCAATAAAATAGAAATAGAATTAGAAGGCTTGACAATACCGAAGGCTTCTCTTCCCGAAGAGTATTGGAGATATGACAGGACGGGAGAAAAGTTGGGAACGATTTTCATTCATCTTGTTGTGGAGAATTTTACAAACGGCTACTCCATTTTTGAAAATCATGCAGGTTGCGGAAAAGATTATTTTCAAACATCTACAGGAAAACATATGGCACTTACGAAATATACGGATAGGAACTCGTATAAAGCAGGCGATAAAAGACAAATCGTATTTATTCCCGATTTGGTACTTCTCGATGTCGATGAAAAGGTTGCCATAACGAATGAAGGGAAAACATATGAAAAAAAGAATCGAGGGATAGCAGAACTGAATAATTACGATGCTTTCGATACGATGTATATCAGAAAGTATTACCCCCAATATAAGATTGTCAGAACGGTGGTTTTATATGGTGGTTTAAGTATGGGTGTACTAGACATGGAGGTGGGCTTCTTGCTGAATGAAAATGGTAAACCTATACTTGGAATTGATGCTCCTAAATTATTTACTAAGGCGATTCGCAATCTTTTGGATTATTGGCGGTAATAAGTTCAGAGAGGAATAAAAAGAGGAGGGGCAACATCATTAAGATGTTGCCCCTCCTCTTATATGAGGGTTTAAAACTCTGCGTTCTTGGGGGTACGGGGGAACGGAATCACGTCCCGGATATTGGTCATACCGGTAACGAAAAGGAGCAGTCGCTCAAATCCCAGTCCGAAACCGGCATGGGGGCAGGTCCCGTATTTACGAGTATCGAGATACCACCACATGTCTTTCATCGGAATGTTGAGTTCTTCGATGCGTGTCATCAGTTTGTCATAGTTTTCTTCACGCACGCTACCGCCGATGATTTCACCTATCTGCGGGAAGAGTACATCGGTACCTTGTACGGTCTTTCCATCCTCGTTTTGTTTCATATAGAAAGCCTTTATCTCCTTGGGGTAATTGGTCAAGATAACCGGCTTCTTGAAATGTTCTTCTACCAGATAGCGTTCGTGTTCGCTGGCAAGGTCGCAGCCCCAGTATACGGGGAATTCGAATTTGTGCCCTTTGGCGATGGCTTCTTCGAGAATTTTGATACCGTCGGTATACGGCAGACGCACGAATTCTGTATCGACCACTTTTTGCAGACGTTCGATAAGTCCTTTATCGAACATGTCGTTAAGGAATTGCAAATCGTCTTTGCAGTTATCGAGTGCCCATTTTACGCAGAATTTGATAAATTCTTCTTCAAGATCCATCAAGTCGGTCAGGTCGGCGAAAGCAACCTCGGGTTCTACCATCCAAAACTCGGCCAAGTGGCGGGGAGTGTTGGAGTTTTCTGCCCGAAAAGTAGGACCGAATGTGTAGATGGCCCCGAGAGCCGTAGCGGCAAGTTCACCTTCCAATTGTCCCGAAACCGTGAGGCTGGCTTGTTTGCCGAAGAAGTCGTCGTCGTAGATGATAGCCCCGTTCTCGTCTTTTTTCAGGTTGTAGAGGTTTTTTGTCGTTACTTGGAACATTTGTCCGGCGCCTTCGCAATCCGAGGCTGTGATGATGGGGGTATGGAAATAGTAAAATCCCTTTTTGTGGAAAAACGTGTGTATGGCGTATGCCATCTGGTGTCGCATGCGGAATACGGCTCCGAACGTGTTGGTGCGGGGACGCAGATGGGCGATTTCCCGGAGGAATTCCATCGTGTGGCCTTTCTTCTGCAACGGATAAGTCATGGGATCGGCTGTACCGTACACTTCGAGGGCTTCGGCTAATATTTCAGCATCCTGACCTTTTCCCTGCGATTCGACCAATTGTCCTGTTACACTGATACAGGCTCCCGTCGTAATTGGTTTCAAAAACTCTTCGTCGAACTTATTGAGATCGATAACGATTTGCATATTCTTTATCGTCGATCCGTCGTTGAGAGCGATAAAACCTACCTGTTTGTTTCCTCGACGGGTGCGTACCCACCCTTTTACTATCACGGTCGTGCCGATAGGTTTGGTGCGGAACAGATCGGCAATGCGAGTGCGTCTAAGCGTTTCCATATATTTATTCCTCTTGTTCTTTTTATTGATATATCGGTAGAAATTATTCGAAAGATCCCATTTTCAAGAAATTTACCTCTTGTTGGGTCAGATGACGCCAACGGCCGCGCGGTAGATTTTTCTTGGTAAGGCCGGCGAAATATACGCGGTCGAGCTTTACCACCCGGTAGCCCAATGATTCGAAAATGCGGCGTACCACTCGGTTGCGGCCCGAGTGTATTTCTATGCCCACTTGGTTTTTATCGGTTTCTGTCGCGTAACTGATTGCATCGGCGTGTATAGGACCGTCTTCGAGTTCTATGCCGTCGGCAATACGTTGCATATCATCTTCGGTTACATCTTTATCAAGCCATACGTGGTAGATCTTTTTCTTGACGAATTTCGGGTGCGTCAGTTTCGAGGCCAAATCTCCGTCGTTGGTAAGCAAGAGCACTCCGGTGGTATTGCGGTCGAGACGCCCGACGGGATAGATACGTTCGGTACAAGCATTTTTTACGATGTCCATAACCGTGAGACGGCCTTGCGGGTCGTCTGACGTCGTTACGCAATCTTTCGGCTTGTTGAGCAGAACGTAAATTTTATGCTCGGGCAATACGACTTTATCGTTGTGGGTAACGACATCGTTACGGGTTATTTTGGTTCCCAATTCGGTAATGACTTCACCGTTGACTTTGATTTCTCCGTTTTGGATAAACTCATCGGCTTCTCGTCGAGAACACAATCCCGCGTTAGCCAGAAATTTGTTGAGGCGTATCGGTTCATTGGGATCGATCGTACTCTCATCGTAAATGATTCGACGGGGCATGACCGGACGTTGCTGACGGTTATTCCCGTTCCCGTAAGGACGGCGTTGCTGATTTCCGTAAGGCTTATTGTAGCCGCCGAATCTGTTGTTGAATCCGGGCCGGTTTCCCCCTTGACGATAAGGCCGGTTTTCTCCTATTGTGTTATAGTTGGACTCTTCGTTTGCCTCGTTGTTGGAACGGAACGGGCGTCGATTGTTGTAGTTGTTTCGGTTATATCCGCCCTGGTAGTTGTCGGTACGGTTATATCCTCCGTTCTGACGCTCGCCGTAATTGTTACGATTGTGTCCGTAATCTCCGTAACGGTTGAAGTTATCTTCTCCCGAACGGTCATTGTAAGAATTATAATTGCGGTTATAGTTATTGCCTTGATAAGTATCGTTCCGGCGGTTGTAATATCCGGTGTTGGTACGGTTTTCGTTGTTGTAAGGACGTCGATTGTTAAAGTTGTAATCGGAGTCGTTTCGACGGGAATAATTTACTTTTTCGTATTTTTCACTGCTGCCTTCATGGTTGGCACCCCCTCTTACCTCTCCGATACGGGGACGACGGGGCTTTTGTTCTTTTTCCATATTGAATTGATTCTGTAAATAAAGAACTGTCCTCGCGGACAGTTGGTTGTTAACAATCTTTTGACTGCAAAGATGCAAATATTTTTTGTAAAACAAGTGATTATGACTTGTTTTTCTTCCCGAATAACGCATTCATTATAATTTTGTTCGCATAAAAGTTCCTATTTTCTAATATAAGGTAATTTTCGTACTGGAAATCGGGATTCTGAAAAACCTTTTGTACCTTTGCACAAAGAGTATATGAAATCAATTTTTTAATATCATATTTATGGAAACAATCAAACCCGGACAATTTGTCGAATTGACTTATGACCTTTTTGTCGGCCCTGAAAACGAACTGATGGAACGGGCTACGCCCGAGGCTCCGTTGCGATTTGTATTCGGAGCTGAACAGATGCTCCCTTCGTTCGAAACGAAAATCAAGGATTTGAAAGTCGGTGATACTTTTGATTTTGTTATCCCTTGCAACGATGCTTATGGGGAACGCGATGAAGATCATGTTCTGGAACTCGAGAAAAAAATGTTCGAGGTCGATGGTAAATTCGATGAAGAATATATTTTCCCCGGCAATACGGTGCCGATGATGGACGCTCACGGCAATCGCCTCAACGGCTCGGTACTCGAAGTGAAAGACGATATCGTGGTGATGGACTTTAATCACCCGCTTGCGGGAGAAGACTTGCATTTTGTAGGTGCGGTGAAGACCGTGCGTCCTGCTACGCCCGAGGAACTCAATCCTACACATTCTTGCGGGTGTGGGTGCGACAGTTGTGGCGGCGGTTGCGGCGATCACGACCATGACGGTTGCGAAGGCGGATGTTGCCATAAGAATATCTCCCGATAAAAACAAAGGGCCGTATAAAACGGCCCTTTGTTTTTTGAGAAAGATCAATGTAACAACTCGGCAAGTTGTCGCAATTCGCAGGGAATCGACTTGCGTTTGTATAGAATATTATATACGGCATTTAAGATAGGCATTTCCACCTGTAACTTTTCATTGATTTCGGTGATGCACTTGGTGCCGTAATATCCTTCGGCGATCATCTCCATTTCGGTTTGAGCTGCTTTTACCGAGTATCCTTTACCTATCATGGTACCGAAAAGGAAATTACGGCTGAAACGCGAATATGCCGTTACCAGAAGGTCGCCCAGATAAGCAGGTTCGCAAATGTTTCGTAGGTGAGGGTTGGCCGCATTGACAAATCGCTGCAATTCCTGTATGGCGTTCGATACCAGTACGGCTTGAAGGTTGTCGCCGTATTTCATGCCGTTGCATATCCCGGCTGCTATGGCATAGACGTTTTTCAATACGGCGGCATATTCGATACCTTCTACGTCGGTCGACGTGGTCGTGCGCATGAATGGAGTCGCCAACAAGTCGGCCGCCATTTGAGCGCGCCTTAAATTGGGGCAGCCTATGGTGAGGAACGAAAGCCTTTCGAGGGCGACTTCTTCGGCATGGCAAGGGCCTCCGATAACTGCCAGATTATCGCCTGGAACCTTGAAATTCTTTTTCAGGTAATCGGTGATAATCAGGTTTTCGTCGGGTACGATACCTTTAATGGCCGAGATGATGAATTTCTCCTGCAAAGTTTTGCTTTTCAGCTTTTTGAGTTGAGCTTTGATGTAGGGTGAGGGAGTAACCAGTATCAGTGTGTCCGATTCTTTGACGATCTCGTTGATGTCGGTCGAAAAACTGATGCGGCTAATTTCGAACTTGACACTCGATAGATACATCGGATTCCGACCGGAACGAATAAATTCTTCGATAGTATTTTCGTTACGGATATACCAATTGATCGAGTCGGCATTGCACAATACAAGTTTCGCAATAGCCGTAGCCCATGTTCCGCCTCCGATAATGGCAACTTTTCCCGGTAGATTCATGCTATTCTTTCACAATTTAGGTTGGGGCTACCGAGCTTTTTCTACCCACGATTTTACTTCGTCAGGGGTAGGATTGTTCAGCTCGAGTTTGAATTTTTTATTCAATCCGCACAGATCCTGTTGCAGCTTGTTCGGATTGGCTCCGGCCAATGCTTCGAGAGTGAGGTATCCGGCCTTTTGTACAGCAGGAATCCATTCTTTGGGGACACCGATTTCTATATATGCGTTGTCGGCATCTTTTTTCTGTGTTTTCTCCGGGCGCATTTGTGGGAAGAAAAGTACCTCCTGTATTGTAGATTGTCCGGTCATGAGCATGACGAGGCGATCCATACCTATGCCCATCCCCGATGTGGGGGGCATACCGTATTCGAGAGCGCGAATGAAATCGTTGTCGATAAACATCGCTTCGTCGTCTCCTTTTTCCGAGAGCCGCAGTTGTTCTTCAAAGCGGTAACGTTGGTCGATCGGGTCGTTCAGCTCCGAGTAGGCGTTACATAGTTCCTTACCGTTGACCATGAGTTCAAAACGTTCGGTCAGTTCGGGATTATTGCGATGACGTTTTGTGAGGGGGGACATCTCGATGGGGTAGTCGGTGATGAATGTCGGCTGTATGTAATTGCCTTCGCATTTTTCTCCGAAAATTTCGTCGATAAGTTTCCCTTTTCCCATCGAATCGTCTATTTCGATATCCAGTCGGCGGCATACGTCGCGCAGTTGTGCTTCGTCCATGCCGGTTATGTCGATACCCGTAAATTCTTTGATGGCATCGATCATCGTTACCCGTTTATACGGGGCTTTGAAGTCGATGAGGTTGTCGCCGATTTTTACCTGAGTGGTGCCATTCACGTCAAGAGCTATTTTTTCAAGCATCTGTTCGGTGAAGTTCATCATCCAGTTATAGTCTTTGTAAGAGACATATATTTCCATACAGGTAAATTCGGGGTTGTGCGTGCGGTCCATACCCTCGTTGCGGAAGTTTTTCGAGAACTCGTATACCCCTTCGAATCCGCCTACGATGAGGCGTTTCAAGTATAGCTCGTCGGCAATACGCAGGTATAGAGGTATGTCGAGCGCATTGTGGTGTGTGATAAACGGTCGTGCGGCGGCTCCTCCCGGTATCGATTGCAGAATCGGGGTTTCCACTTCCATGTATCCTCGGGCGTTGAAAAATTCGCGCATCGAGTTGTAAACTTTGTTACGTTTGATGAATATCTCTTTGACTCCTTCGTTTACGACCAGATCGACGTAGCGCTGACGATAGCGTAGTTCGGGGTCTTCAAATGCGTCATACACGACACCGTCTTTTACTTTGACGATGGGGAGCGGCCGTAAAGATTTCGACAATACGGTAAGCTCTTGGGCGTGAATGGTGATTTCTCCCATTTGGGTACGGAATACATAGCCCTTTATGCCGATGAAGTCGCCGATGTCGAGCAGTTTTTTGAATACGGTATTGTATAATTCCTTGTCCTCACCGGGGCAAAGGTCGTCTCGGGAAATGTAAACCTGTATACGACCTTTCGAGTCTTTCAATTCTATAAAAGAGGCTTTTCCCATGATGCGGCGGCTCATGATGCGCCCTGCTACTGATACTTCCCGCTGCGGAGCGTCGTCGGAGAATGTTTCCTTGATTTCGTCGGTATAAGCGTTTACGCTATATTCGGCAGCAGGGTATGGTTCTATGCCCATTTTCCGCATTTCGTCGAGGCTGTTGCGGCGAATGATTTCTTGTTCGCTCAGTTCGAGTATATTCATTTGCTTTCTTGTTTCTCTTATATCCGGAGGTGAATCGACACCTCCGGATGAAATTAAATGGAAGTTTTTCGTTATTTCGTGTAGATGTTGCGACTTAGGCTTCGCGACCGTGGCAGTTTTTGTACTTCTTTCCGCTACCGCAAGGGCAGGGATCGTTTCGGCCTACTTTGGGGGCTGCTTTTACCGGTTCGGGACGTTGCTGCGGAGCATTGGGCTGTGCGCCGTTGTGTTGTTGCGGACCTCCTATTTGCTCTTTCTGGGTACGATACCGGCTGTAATCCTGCCGCATTTCGGGCGCTGCTTCTTTTACTTGCTGCGGGTCGCGCATCGGTATCTGACCGCGCATGAGAATCGATACGGTTTTGGTATTGATGGTATTGATCATTTCCTTGAAGAGCCCGAACGATTCGAGTTTGAAGATGAGCAGCGGATCCTTTTGTTCGTAGCTGGCGTTTTGTACCGATTGCCGCAGTTGGTCGAGGTCGCGTAAGTGCTCTTTCCATGCCTCGTCGATGGTGTGCAACAAGATCGATTTTTGGAAAGCTTTGTTTACAGCTTTGGATTCCGAGTCGTAAGCCTCTTTCAAGTTACATACTATATTATATATGCGTTTCCCGTCGGAAATGGGAATGACGATGTTATCGTAACGGTCGCCCTGCTCTTCGTAAACCCGTTTGATGACAGGGTTGGCCACAGCGGCGAGAGCGTCGATTTTGCGTTTGAAAGCGGCAATGACAGACTCGTAAAGGGCTTCGGTAAGCACCGTTTCTTTTTCCGAACGCAAGGCATTGGCATCGAATGGCAGTTCTACGGCGAATACTTTCAATACATTTTCTTGCAAACCTTCATAGTCGCCGGCTTGGGCGTATTCTTCGATGAGGGCTTGTGCCGCGTCGTACATCATGTTTACGATGTCGATACCGATACGTTCTCCCATCAAGGCATGGTGGCGTTTCTTGTAGACGACTTCTCGCTGGGCATTCATCACGTCGTCATATTCGAGCAGGCGTTTGCGGATACCGAAGTTGTTTTCTTCGACTTTGCGTTGGGCACGTTCGATGGATTTGGAAATCATCGGGTGCTCGATCATTTCACCTTCCTCGAAGCCCAAGCGGTCCATCACTTTGGCGATGCGTTCGGAGCTGAACAAGCGCATGAGGTTGTCTTCGAGCGATACGTAGAAAACCGAAGATCCGGGGTCGCCCTGACGTCCGGCACGACCTCTCAACTGTCTGTCGACACGCCGCGATTCGTGGCGTTCGGTACCGATGATCGCCAGACCGCCGGCTTCCCGCACGGCATCGGACAACTTGATGTCGGTACCACGACCGGCCATGTTGGTGGCGATGGTTACTGTTCCGCTCTGTCCCGCCTGTGCTACGATGTCGGCCTCTTTTTGGTGCAGTTTGGCGTTGAGCACGTTGTGCTTGATTTTCCGCATGGTGAGCATTTTGCTCAACAGTTCCGAAATTTCGACCGATGTGGTACCTACCAATACGGGGCGGCCGGCTTCTACCATTTTTACGATTTCGTCGATGACGGCTGTATATTTTTCGCGTTTGGTTTTATATACGCGGTCGTTGAGGTCCTGACGAATAACCGGTTTGTTGGTGGGGATCGTTACGACGTCGAGTTTATAGATGTCCCAGAACTCGCCGGCTTCGGTCTCGGCTGTACCCGTCATACCGGCTAACTTATGGTACATGCGGAAGTAGTTCTGTAACGTGATGGTGGCGAATGTCTGGGTGGCGGCTTCGACTTTTACGTGCTCTTTTGCTTCGATGGCTTGATGCAGGCCGTCGGAGTAACGGCGTCCCTCCATGATACGACCCGTTTGTTCGTCAACGATTTTCACTTTGTTGTCGATAACCACATATTCGTCGTCTTTCTCGAAGAGGGCGTAAGCTTTGAGCAACTGGTGTATGGTGTGTACTCGCTCGGCTTTGACGGCGTATTCCTGTGTAATCTGGTCTTTCCGTTCTTGACGTTCGGCGTCGGAGAGACCCATGTTGTCGAGTTCGGCCAGTTGGGCACCGATGTCGGGAAGAACGAAAAATTGGGGGTCGTCGCTATCGCCCGTAATCATGTCGAGACCTTTGTCGGTAAGGTCTACCCCGTTGTTTTTCTCGTCGATGACGAAGTAGAGCGGGTCGGTAACGATGGGCATGTTACGGTTGTTTTCCTGCATGTAATACTCTTCTGTTTCGAGCATGAGGGACTTAATGCCCGGCTCGCTGAGGTATTTGATGAGGGCTGAATTTTTTGGCAAGCCCTTGAATGTGCGGAACAGCAACAAGGCGCCTTCTTTGCGAACTTCTTTATCGTCCGAGGCTATTTTGGTTTTGGCATCGGCGAGCAGTTTGGTGGCGAGCGCTTTCTGTGCTTTATACAACGACTCCACTTTGGGCTGTAATTCTTCAAAAAGCTGAACTTCTCCTTTGGGTACCGGACCCGAGATAATCAAGGGAGTACGGGCGTCATCGATCAATACCGAGTCGACCTCGTCGACGATGGCGTAGTTGTGCATGCGTTGTACGAGGTCTTGTGGGGTAACGGACATGTTGTCGCGCAGATAGTCGAAACCGAATTCGTTATTTGTACCAAATGTGATATCGGCATTGTAAGCGCGTCGCCGGTCTTCCGAGTTGGGCTGGTGTTTGTCGATGCAGTCGACCGACAGTCCGTGAAACATGTACAGCGGACCCATCCATTCCGAGTCTCGTTTGGCGAGGTAGTCGTTTACCGTTACGACGTGTACACCGTTTCCGGTGAGGGCGTTGAGGAATACGGGCAGTGTGGCGACAAGTGTTTTTCCTTCACCGGTAGCCATTTCTGCGATTTTACCTTTGTGCAGTACCACGCCTCCGAACAACTGTACGTCATAGTGTACCATGTTCCACGTGATTTCGTTTCCACCTGCCATCCAGTGATTTTGGTATATGGCTTTGTCGCCTTCGATATGCACGAAGTCGTGCCCTTTGGCGGCAAGATCGCGGTCAAATTGGGTGGCCGTAACTTCGATTTTTTCATTTTCGGCAAAACGTTTGGCCGTAGCTTTTACGAGAGCGAAGACTTGCGGCAGGGCATCGTCGAGGGCTTTCTCGTATTTGTCGAGAATGATTTTCTCGATTTTGTCGACCTCTTCCCACATATTTTCACGTTCATCGTATTCGACGCTTTCGATGTTGGCCTTGATTTCGGCGATACGTGCTTTTTCCGGAGCGACGCTTTCTTGTATGTGCTCTTTTATGTCGGTAACGCGGCGACGCAGTTCGTCGTTGTCCAAAGATTCGATTTTAGCGTATTCGGCCAGAATCCGGTCGACATACGGCTGTATTTCGCGCAAGTCTCGTTGCGACTTGTTTCCGAATAATTTTTTCAGAATGTCATTAAAACCCATAGTAATATTTCGGTTATATTTTTTTTATGAAATAAGTGTAGTTATGCTATTGTCCGAGACAATCGGGCATAATACGTTGCAAAGATAGATAAAATGCTTGAATTTCGGGCTTTTTCTCGTGTAAAATAGCATTAAATGACGAGGATACGGCCGTTTCTTCGTTTCCGGGATTTTCGATGTTGTTTTCCGGCGACTACAATCGTCCGTTCTTTCGTTCTATCCGAAGCCAAGTGATACTGCGCACGGCCGGTATGAGTGCCAGCGGAATGAATGCCGGATCGAAAACTTGCGGCAAGAAAGGCATGGCGATGATCGTTCCGGTGGAGACGAGCAGCAATACCGACATGAGTCTTGTCGTAATACGTTTACCGGGAGCGAATGCTTCACACAAGGCGATGATCCACAAGAACGGGTGGCACCACAAAGCCGAGTAGTTGGGCGATGTGGCCGGGTGCATCGAGATGAAAATAAGGAAAAACAAGACACAGCCGAAAAGCCCGTACAGCCCGAAAATCACGTAGTCGGGTGCTCGTATGTGGTGACCCCGGCGGTATTCCCATATCGAGAAAGCGACGACGAGCGCAAAAAGCAGGGTACATACGACGAGAGGAGTGAATGGAGTGGGGGAGGTTCCTCCCGATATGCCCGATACACCCTCGTAGGTGTGCGTCTCCCCGGTCAGCGGTCGTATGGCGCCGGTGTCATCGACGATGCTGGCTTTTCCTGCGTTCTCCATCAGTATCGAGGGCAGGAACATCTGTTCCTCGAATGTGGCGGTACGATCGAGCGGTGCGCCTAATGCCAAGTCTATGCCGAATGTGAGCCAGGGGTGATTGCGCGTATGGTGATGTATCAGTTCTCTGAACGTTACGGTTGACGTATCGCTTTTGTCGTATACGATCCGACCCGAAAGGCAATGTTCTATTTTGTCCCGGGGACGGGTAGCGCAGTTGTCGAAAAGAAAGTTGTACCGGTAGATGCGTCGGTCGGGTTCCATGTTGACGAGCAGGGCATCGAGCAACCGTCCGGCTTCGGCTTTCGTGAGCGAAAGCTCCTGCTCATAGACCGTGCTGCCGCGCAGTACATAACTGTATATGAAGTCCCGATATGCGGCTGCCCCGATACTGTAATCGGTTTCTCCTTTGGTGAAGCGGTAGAAGAAATGCGGGGCGTTGAAGTCGAATACCCCGTAATGGAAAACGATATCGTTGTGCCGGTCGCGTACCCGTATGCCCGTATGTCCGAAGAGTTCATACGCTTGTCCGCCCGGCGCGGCGGTAATCAATGAAATACGCAGACTGTCGGTCTTCTCTGCGACGGCAGGGACGCAAAAGATGAGGGTCAACAGGCAGAAATACAATTTTCTCATAACGGCTGCGTATATATGGACATTACCTTTTTCGGCCGATAAAGGTACTATTTTTTCGGAAAGCAGGGGTCGAATCTGTCTGTTTTTTTATTTTCTGTCATGTTCATTGAAAAATATCGGCGCATTGTTTGTCGTTTTCTGCGGAAATAGTTATTTTTGAAAACAAGAAATTACGCAAGTTAACTAAATACTATGGAAACGATTAAATTCTCTTACGAAAAAGCTCTCAATAAAGAGGCTGTCCGTTCGGTCGCCGGTGAAGCGGCCGCTGCACAAAAGACTTTGCATGCCGGAGACGGTAAAGGAAACGATTTTTTAGGTTGGTTGCACCTGCCGTCGTCGATCACGCCGGCCTTTCTCGATGAGGTGGAGGCGGCGGCTACCTGTCTGCGTGAGCGTTGCGAGGTGGTGGTGGCCATCGGTATCGGCGGGAGTTATCTGGGGGCCAAAATGGTGATCGAGGCGCTTTCCGATTCATTCTCCCATCTCAAATCGACGGGCGGTACACAGGTGTTGTTTGCCGGGCAGAATATAGGTGAGGACTATCTTTATGAGTTGCAGGAATTGCTTCGCGGGAAACAATTCGGGCTGATCAATATCTCCAAATCGGGAACGACGACCGAGCCTGCCATTGCTTTCCGTCTGTTAAAAAAACAACTCGAAGACCAAGTGGGAAAGGCCGAGGCCCGGAAGCGTATCATAGCCGTTACCGATGCTGCGCGAGGAGCTTTGCGTAAGCTGGCCGATATGGAGGGTTACAAAACATTTGTTATTCCCGATGATGTCGGCGGCCGTTTCTCGGTATTGACTCCGGTGGGATTGTTGCCTGTCGCTGTGGCCGGTTTCGACATCAGACAACTGGTTGCCGGTGCAGCCGATATGGAGAAAGCTTGTGGCGAAGACGTGCCTGCTGAAAGCAATATAGCTCTGCAATACGCTGCGGCTCGTAACCTTTTGTATCGTGGCGGAAAGAAAATCGAAATTTTGGTCAATTTCAATCCCAAGTTGCATTTCCTCGCCGAATGGTGGAAACAGCTTTATGGCGAAAGCGAAGGAAAAGACCATAAGGGAATTTTTCCGGCTTCGGTCGATTTTACGACCGACCTCCATTCGATGGGACAGTGGATTCAGGACGGAGAACGAACGATCTTCGAAACAGTGGTTTCGGTGAAAGGCATGAAGCATGAATTGTCTATTCCCGCTGACGAGGAAAATCTCGACGGCCTGAATTTCTTGGCCGGTCGACGCATCGATGCCGTAAATAAAATGGCCGAGTTGGGTACGCAAATTGCGCATGTCGACGGTGGAGTTCCCAATCTGAAAATAGAATTGCCCGCCATTACCGAGTATTATCTCGGACAGCTTGTCTATTTCTTTGAGAAAGCTTGCGGTGTGAGCGGATATATGCTGGGCGTCAATCCTTTTGACCAGCCCGGAGTCGAGGCTTATAAGAAAAATATGTTCGCATTGCTCGACAAGCCCGGTTATGAGGCCGAGAGCCGAGCGATAAAGTCTCGTTTGTAATTCTGATTTCGGCAGATCCGGAAGAAAATTCTTCGACCACGTCCTGTAAGGACGTGGCCGTTTTTTATAAAAAAGATAAATATGAGTACGACAGAAAATTTATTGCTGGGTTTCGGCGCTTTGGTTATAGGTGTGACATTTTCGTATTTTTATTTTCGTTCCGACTGGGAATTTTGGAAAGAGTATTTCCGGTCTACGCGCAAGTATTATTGGGCGGAAGTTTTGATAGGTGTGTCATCATTTATCTGTATATGGAGCTTTATTCCATCGGGTAGAATTGAGCGATTATAAAGGAGGAAAAAGTATGAGTACGACAGAGAATTTATTGCTGGGTTTTGGCGCTTTGGTTATAGGTGTGGCATTTTCGTATTTTTATTTTCGTTCCGATTGGGAATTTTGGAAAGAGTATTTACGATCTACGCGCAAAGTGTATTGGATCAGTCTTGGGTGTTGGGCGTTGTTGTTTCTGCTGATTTATTTGTTGACCGTACTTTGAATGTGAAAATGAGATGATTGTGCTATAAACAGAAAAGGGTGTGTACAATTTTCATTGTGAACACACCCTTTTGTCGATTTGAGCGGCAAACGGGACTCGAACCCGCGACCCTCAGCTTGGGAAGCTGATGCTCTACCAACTGAGCTACTGCCGCAT
>ERZ779885.1031-NODE-1031-length-29637-cov-5.181665_pt1 | contig 29637 bp, 28 predicted proteins | sample MGYA00511554_ERZ779885 | MGnify/ENA primary metagenome ERZ779885 (study PRJEB29588, sample SAMEA2160998) | human gut metagenome | biome: human gut; feature: human-associated habitat; material: faeces | place: Denmark | collected 2008/2010 ... | reverse complement strand
GCTGACGCTATAAGCGTAAGAGTTGAGATCATAAGAGACGTAAATACAGAAGTAAAGGACGGCTGCTCAAAGAAATTCGCAGCAGACTGCCTTGCATTTATAGAAGAGCTTGCAGGCGTTCTCGGACTTCTTTATAAGAAAAAGGAAACGTCGCTTGACGCGGAGATTGAAGAGCTGATTGCGCAGAGAACGCAGGCCCGTCAGAACCGCGACTGGGCGACCGCGGACCGCATCCGCGACGAGCTGAAAGCGCGCGGGGTTGTTTTGAAGGATACCCCCCAGGGGGTGCAGTGGAGCTTTGGGGAATAATTTTTCCCTCTGTCTCCACTGTCTTCCTTGCTCGGAAAGCACTGTCTGCTTTGCTTCCATACAGTTCCAATTTACATGATTTCTTCGTCATCTTTGTGCAAATTTTCAATCGAAACGGTTTGGTAATGTACTTGACAGGAAAGAGAAAATGTCATATAATCCAAGTAAACATATAGGTGGTGCTGTGGCGCTGCGCGGAAACGCGGGTCAGCTGCTGCCGCAGCACATGACTGCCTTAGGGCGGTTCCCATGTATGTTACATCTCTCATAGCACACGCAAATACGAACAACGAACTATTTTAAGGAGGACAAAAAGGATGAGAAAAGCCACAGGAAAAGTGGTATCTCTGGTGCTGGCTCTGGCACTGGTTGTTACCAGCTTTTCGTCCATTGCCGCCTTCGCTGCGACGAAGACGGAGACTGGTACCGCTACTGTCGATACCAACAAGGACCTGTACCTGGCCAACACCAACGGTGTTGACAAGCCGAAAGACGGTTCCAAGTATTTCAATCTGACGGATTACATTTTCAATGATGGTGTCAAACTCGAGACCTATGACCATATTGAAATCAATGGTGGTAATGGCGACAAAGATACCATTGAGATCTCTCAGGTCACCGTTTCCGGCAGCAGCATTGTCAAGGTCGTGAAAGTGAACGAGTCCAACGCTTCCCAGTATGAGGCTGCTAACGCTGAGGACGGCGATTACATCGTTTCCGTCCGCGATGCGAAGGGCACCGGTTCCGCGACTCTGAACGTCCTGCTCACCGGCAAGACCAACGATCGCGGCGACGATGAGATCACGGTTCGCGGCTCCGTGCAGATCAAGCTGACCCTGCTCGACGCCAAGACCCCGATCCTCACCACCGGCACTGCGTTCGGCGAGGAGCCCGACTCCATCGACGGCCTGCAGAAGAACCCCAACGGCCCTGTTACGCCTGAGGGCGAGAAGGAGCCTGTCTCCGCCACGACTGCTACCGCTTTCGTTGTGAAGCCGGTTGCCGCTGGCACTGCCATTGCTTCCTATGAGACCCAGAAGGTTGTCAAGAAGACCGAGGACAACAACGATTACGACGAGAACGATTATGTTGTTACCGCTACCGGCACCAGAAGCTATCTCTCTGTTGATGAAAGCGACAACACGATCACCTTTGGTGTGACTGAGCCTGCTGTCGGCAACACGGTTCGCCTGTCTGTTTACTCCACCAAGAAGGTTACTTCGGACAATAAGGAGTATTGGACTACCGATAAAACTGTTGTTCAGGGCACCTCCAAGGTTGAGAACAAGGTCGTTGGCAAGATTGATTCTATCGATGTCGGCGACGGCAGCAAGGATACTGTAAACGGCAAGGATGACACCCTGCTCTCCAAGAGCAAGACCTATGCCAAGATGGGCAATGAGTACTGGGATGTCACCGGCGCTGAGGTTGTCGACAAGAGCGAGGGCCTGACCATTACGGCTGGCAGACTGGGCGACGTTACTGTCGATGCTGGTACGGTTTCCGTCAATGACGGCACGATCGGCAATCTGGTCGCTTCCTCCGGCAACATCACCCTCGACGGCGGTTCCCTGACCTCCGCGAAGGCTGCTGGCAACACGATCAACGTCCAGGGCGCCACGGTTGGCGAGATTAAGGACGCTGCTACCGTGACTGTTACCTCCGGTAAGGTTACCGGCGCTGTCAACGCTGCGAATGTTGAGTTGCTCCCGCTGAACGATGAGGAGCCTGTCTCCGTCGGCGCTGTCAAGGCTGTTGCCCTGACGGTTGACGGCACCAACGCTGCTGCTTCCGCTGCGAGCTTCTTTGCGAAGGCTAAGGACAGCTCTGTTGAGCTGATCGGCGAGAACGCTTCTCTGGGCGCTGTTGATTTCGATTACCGCAACACCACGATGACCCTGCGCGGCTTTGTCGGCACGGTTCCGGCTCCGACCAAGGGCACCTACACTGGCTACGACGCTACGGGCGCGACGATCACCACCGATTCCGAGGGTGAGACCAACGCTACGATTTCCGGCAACCTCGCGATTGCGAACATCAACCTCGAGTCCGGCACGGTCGCTTTCACGGGCAACGTGAAGGTTGACAACGTTGGCGGCAGCGAGGCCACCATGGTCATCAACGCTGGCGCTCTGAACATCACCGAGTCTGTTGCGACCTCCAACACCCTGAAGATCGCTGACGCTGCTGATGTTGCTGCCGGCACGGTCGTTTACACGGCTGCTTCCGAGATCGCTGACGAGTCTTCCTTCGTGGGCTACGGCTACACGGTTAAGGTTGTCTCCGGCAAGACCACCGATGCTTTCGTTATCGACAGCATCTCCTTCTCCGGTCTGACCATGAACAAGACCGAGGCCAAGATTCTGCTCGGCACCTCCGAGACCTTCACGGCTTCCGCTTACCCGAACGGCACCACCCTGCCCGAGGGCGCTTACATTAAGTTCTTCCTCGATGGCGACGAGAACTATGTCTCCGGTGTTGACAACGGCAACGGCACGGCTACCATCACCGCCAAGAAGTACGACGCGACCTTCGATGTTCTGAACAAGGCCACTCTGACCGCTCAGGTCTATGACCAGTACGACATCCAGCTCGAGGAGTACGGCGAGGCTACCTGCGCTATCACCGTTATCGAGAAGCCCGAGACCACCTATGTCTCCGACACCACCGGCAATGTCAATGTTGTCGCTGGCAACACCTACCAGTTCAAGATTACCTCCACCAACGGCGCTGTTCCGCAGTTCGCGGTTGCCGGCGATGGCTCCATCTTCAAGCTGGTTGCTCAGTCCAACGAGGGCAATGACTACTTCTTCAAGGTTCAGGCTGTTGGCACCGTTGGCCAGGTTTGCGGCGTGTACGTGAACAAGGAGGCTACCCCGGTTGCTACCCTGACTGTTTCCGCTGATTACACCTGCGATACCACCACCGTGAATGTTGCGGTTGGCGCTACCTACCAGGTGAAGATCACGGCGAACTCCATGCCCACCCTGGCTGCTGGCAACTCCATCTACACGGTGGCGTTTGCTTCCCAGAGCGGCAACGACTACTTCTTCAAGATCACTGCTACCCAGAATGCTAAGGCTGGCGATGCTGTTGGCTTCTACATCAACGGCGCTCCCTCCCCGGCTTTCGTAGCTACGACTGTCTGATAAGTAGTTCGCAAATAATCACTTGATTATTACTACTATCTCAACAAAATAAGTGTAGTTGTATTTGCGTCGCGGCTGCCTGGTTCGCCAGGCAGCCGCTTGTGCGTTCTGTGAGAGAGTTGACATAAGAGAAAACCCCCGCATCCTCACCCCCCGGCGGCGGCTGCCGCAGAAAGAGACCGGTGCGGGGGTTTTGTTTAAAGAGCCCGGAATCTTTTTTTGATTCCAGGCTCTTTTCCGGGAAAAGTTCCCGTTTAGGGGAAAATCCGGCATTTTCAAATAGTAAAAAACTTATCCTCAAAGGAAGTGGCTGTATTGCTTAAGCGTTTCCGCTCTCCTGTCCCCAGATCCTCGCACATTTGACCGCGGCGTCCCAGCCACGGAGCACACGGCGGCGGGTTTCTTCGTCCATCTCCGGCTCGTAGACGCGATCGATCGTCCAGTGATCACGCACTTCGTCAAGGCTCTTCCAGAAACCGACGGCCAGACCGGCCAGATACGCAGCGCCTAAAGCGGTCGTTTCCCGGACAATCGGACGGCGCAGACGCTTGCCGGTAATATCTGACTGGAACTGCATAATAATATCGCTTACACTTGCGCCGCCGTCCACTTTAATTTCGTTGATCTCCAGGCCGGTATCCGCCATCATGGCGTCAATGACATCCTTGGACTGGAAAGCAATTGACTCGAGTGCAGCGCGGATGATGTGATTGCGGCTGGTACCGCGCGTTAAGCCGAACATTGTTCCGCGGGCGTGCATATCCCAGTGCGGCGCGCCGAGCCCCGTAAAAGCCGGGACAAAATAGACGCCCTGCGAATCTTTGACGCGCCCTCCGAAGTAGTCGGCGTCGGGAGCATCCTTGTAAAAGCGCATTTCATCGCGGAGCCATTGCAGTACCGCGCCGCCGACAAAAACACTTCCCTCAAGGGCATAGGTGATATTCCCTCCGATGCCGTAGCCGATGGTCGTGAGAAGGCCGTTGCGGCTTTCCACCGGCTCGCTGCCCGTGTTCATCAGGATAAAGTTTCCGGTTCCGTATGTGTTTTTTACGTCGCCCTTTTCGAAGCACGTCTGACCGAACAGAGCTGCCTGCTGGTCGCCCGCAATGCCGCAGATAGGTACTTCGCTGCCCGCAATGTTCATCGTGCCGTATACCTCGGAGCAGCTGCGCACCTCAGGCAGTACGCCTGCAGGAATACCGAGCTCGCGGAGAATACGCTCGTCCCATTGCAGAGTATGAATGTTGAAGAGCATCGTGCGGGAGGCATTTGTGTAGTCCGTGACATAAGCCCGGCCGTCGGTAAGCTTCCAGATCAGCCACGTGTCAATCGTGCCGAAGAGCAGCTTTCCTGCTTCGGCTTTTTCCCGTGCGCCCGGCACGTTGTCAAGAATCCACTTGATTTTCGTCGCGGAGAAGTAAGCGTCAACCAAAAGACCGGTCGATTTTTTGATGTAATCGACCAGCTCCTGATTTTTCATCAGTTCTTCGCAGATCGGCGCGGTGCGGCGGCACTGCCAGACAATAGCGTTGCAGATTGGCAAGCCGGTTTCCTTATCCCAGGCGACAACGGTTTCGCGCTGGTTTGTCACGCCGATGCCTGCGACTTCGCCGCCGTGGATATTGAGCCGTGTCAATGCTTCCATCAGCACGCCGTACTGCGTAACGTAAATGTCAGTCGCATTGTGCTCTACCCATCCCGCTTTAGGATAAATCTGTGGGAATTCCTTCTGAGCGACGGATACAATATTCTGTTCCCGGTCAAATACGATACAGCGGCAGCTTGTGGTGCCCTCATCCAAAGCGACGACATACTTTTTTTCCATCTTTCCTTTCCTTCCTTTCCCCCAAGGTCTGCGTTTTGTCAGAAGAATGGCCGTCCCGGCTGGCAGCATACCGTGGCTTCCGGTTTTCGCAGTGCTTCCGCCAGAACAAAAAGAGCAGCACAACAAAGCGAACCGCTCGTCATGCTGCTCCAAATCTCCACAAACAGTTTATGCTATCATATTAGCATACGTTCTTTCTGTCTGTCAAGCTTGGCGTCGCTATTCCGGCTAATCTTTTCTTACATGTCATGCATTTTTTATCCATTCCGCCGGAGAGGAAAAATTTCCCTGGAAATGGCAAGGATTCTTGCTTCACGGGGGCTTTTGCGCCGCTTTACAGCGGCGCTTTTCTTGAGTATAATGAGGAAAGGCAAAAATGCAATCGGAGGCGTTTCCATGGCAAAGGAAAAGGAAGCAAAAACAAACGTGATGCGGATTCTTGATCGCGAAAGAATTCCATATCGTCATTATTCATATGAGCATGACGGCGGCGCGGTGGACGGAGAATCCGTGGCGGCCATGCTGGGGCAGAACCCGGCGCAGGTTTTCAAGACGCTTGTCACACGCGGTGGGAACAGCTTTTTTGTGTTTGTCATTCCTGTCGGATGCGAGTTGGATCTGAAAGCGGCGGCCCGGGCTGTGGGAGAGAAGTCCGTTTCCATGCTTCACGTTAACGAGCTGCTGCCCGTTACCGGCTATGTTCGCGGCGGCTGTTCGCCGATTGGCATGAAGAAGCAGTTTCCTACGGTTGTGGACGAGAGCTGCCTTGCGTTTGAAACGATGATTTTCAGCGGAGGAAAGATTGGCGCGCAGGTGGAAATTGCGCCGTCGGCACTGTTGGCTCTGACAAAGGGAAAAACGGCGGCGATTACAGTGCAGGATGCGATTTGAAGTTTGTTTGGAATTCAGAAGTCCAGACAGCGCGCAGTGGACCGTGGTGAAACATAAGCCGAGGCTGCAAAATGTATACTGCGTCCGCCGGGAGGAACGGCCGCGAGATGCCGGTTCCCTTTTTACGACGGAATACGGCGGCGGTCACGCTGTGGGAAGGAGATCAATACCATGAGACAGTTTAAAACGGACGGTGTCCTGTTTGATTTGGACGGTACACTCTGGGATTCCGGCGATGGGGTCGTGGAGGGCTATAACCTGACAGCGGAGAGAATGGGGTTGGGCCGTACCTTTACGCCGGACCAGATGCACAGCGTTATGGGGCTTCAGTCGCAGGCGATTCTCGACCGTCTTGTGCCGGATCTTTCTCCGGAACGGCAGATTGCTTTCCGCAATGAGGTGAGCCGCTGTGAGTGTGAAATTCTGCGTACGGGGCGCGGGAGCCGCCTGCTTCCCGGCGTCCGGGAGCTGCTCGAGACGCTGCGGCCGCTCTGCCCGCTGTTTATTGTAAGCAATTGCATGAATGGTTATATCGAAGCTTTTCTTGAGGCGCATGGCCTCGCCTCGTACTTCGCCGATTATGAACACCCGGGACGTACCGGTCTGAGCAAGGGCGAGAATATCCGGCTGGTGATGGAGCGCAACGGCGTGCGGCATGGTGTGTACGTCGGCGACGCGCAGGTGGATCTGGAAGGCGCGCGCTTTGCCCGTATCCCCTTCCTCTGGGCCCGCTATGGCTTTGGCTCCGTCACCGGCTACGACGCAGCTTTCGACGATCCGCGCGAGCTTCCCTCTTTGCTCGATTTCACGCATTGAAGGCCGGTCGTGGCAGAGAAGACCGTTTCCTTGAAAAACTATGCGATTCCCCCCTTTCCCCGTTCTCCTTTCTGGCATTTTGTGGTATAATATAAAGGTTACCTGCAAGGCCCGGCGCAGCCGGCCCTTGCGTCTGAAACGTCAATTTACGGTGCGCCGCACCGGAAATCGACGTTTCAGCAGCTGGGAGGCAGTCGGCAGCCGGCATCTGAGCGGCTGGGAGGCGGTCGGCAGCTGACATCTCAGCAGTTGGGAGGCAGTCGGCAGCTGGCATCTCAGCAGCTGGGAGGCGGTTGTTTTTCCTTTATACGCTTTTGAGCGGAACCCTTTTGGAAGGCCGCGCGGAATGGCTCTTTATTTACTCGTGTTCCGCATTCGCAGAGATGGAAACCTTGAAACTCCATATTGTATTATTTTTGATAAATATACAATTTGCATTTGAATTCTGCAAAATGATTTGTAATTTAAACAAGAAAAATACAGACTGTATATAACGCTTTGCGGCCGTCGCGCCGCTCACGGAGAATGCTCATGATCATCATTGGTATTGACCCCGGTTACGCCATCGTCGGATACGGCGTAATTCGTGCGCAGAGCGGGCGCTACCAGCCGCTTGACTTCGGCGCGATCACCACTCCGGCCGGGATGGAGTTCGGCCAGCGTCTGGTGCGGATTTACGAGGAGACAAAGCTGCTCCTCGCCAAATGCAGGCCGGAGGCCATGAGCCTGGAAAGGCTCTACTTTCAGACGAATAAAACGACGGCCATCGGCGTTGCGGAGGCCAGAGGCGTGATCCTTTTGGCGGCGCAGCAGTCCGGCGTGCCGGTTTTTGAATATACCCCGCTGCAAATCAAGCAGGCCGTGACGGGGTACGGCCAGGCGAAAAAGCCGCAGGTCATGGAGATGATGAGAAGGCTCCTGTGCCTGCGGGAGGTTCCGAAGCCGGATGACACCGCCGACGCTCTCGCCATGGCAATCTGCCACGGGCAGGCGTCCGGGAGCGACCTGCGGCGCAGGCTGCTGACCGGCTCGATTCGTATGACAGGGAGGAATTCGCAGTGATCTATAGTGTGACCGGTACGCTCATTCATATCGAACCGGGCGTCGCGGTTGTGGAGTGCGGCGGCGTCGGCTTCAAATGCCTTACGTCCATGGGGACGCTGCGGCGGCTGCCGAGCATTGGCGGGCAGGTAAAGCTCTATACGAAGCTGAATGTCCGCGAGGACGCCATGGATCTCTTTGGCTTCGCGACAACGTCGGAGCTCAACTGCTTCAATATGCTGACTTCCGTGTCGGGCGTTGGTCCGCGCGTGGGGCTGGCGATTCTCAGCGAGTTGGATCCGGAGAAGGTCGCGCTGGCCGTGGCTTCCGGGGACAGCAAGGCTCTCACCCGCGCGAGCGGCGTCGGTGCGAAACTTGCCCAGCGCATCACGCTGGAGCTCAAGGATAAAGTGAAGAAAATGGGCGTTTCCGGCGAGATCGGAGCGGCTCTGGCGGAGCCCGGCGGCGTGGCGAGCGCGGCGGGCAACGCGGCGAATGCCGTCAGCGCGCTGGCCGTGCTGGGCTACACGCCGAGCGAGGCCGCGGCTGTTGTCGCGAAGTTTGACAGCTCCCTCCCGACGGAGGAGCTGATCCGCCTCTCGCTCAGGGAAATGGGCTCAAGGATGTGAAAGGGGGCGTCTGACGCGTGAACGAGGAACGCGGTTTCCCCGGGATGGGGGAAAGCGAGTACGACTTTGAGAACAGAATGGTCGCCCCGGAGTACGTCCCGGAGGACGGAGAGGTCGAAAACCCGCTTCGCCCGCGGACGCTCTCGGAGTATATCGGACAGGAGAAGGCGAAGGAAAACCTCGCCGTGTTCATCGAGGCGGCGAGACAGCGCAAGGAGAGTCTGGATCATGTTCTGCTGTACGGCCCTCCCGGCCTCGGCAAGACGACGCTTGCGGGAATCATCGCGAACGAGCTTGGCGTCGGCTTCCGGGTCACGTCCGGCCCGGCGATTGAGAAGCCCGGCGACCTTGCCGCCCTGCTGACAAACCTGAACCCGGGCGATGTGCTCTTTATTGACGAAATACACCGTCTTTCCCGCAGTGTGGAGGAAATTCTCTACCCCGCGATGGAGGACTTTGCGATTGATATTATCACCGGCAAGGGACAGATGGCCGCATCGTATCATCTGCCGCTGCCGCGCTTTACGCTGGTCGGCGCGACGACGAGAGCCGGACAGATCTCGGCTCCGCTGCGCGACCGCTTCGGCGTGGTGCTCCGGCTGGAGCTGTACACGCCTGAGGAGCTGGCCCGCATCGTGACGCGGAGCGCGCAGATTCTCGGCATTCCGATTGAGGCGGACGGCGCTCTTGAGATTGCGTCGCGGTCACGCGGAACCCCGCGTATTGCGAACCGGATGCTCAAGCGTGTGCGCGACTTCGCCCAGATTATGTCGGGCGGCGTAATCACCTATGAGAGCGCGAAGCTCGGCCTCGACCGGCTGGAGATCGACGAGATCGGCCTTGACGCGAACGATCGCCGCATGCTCTCGACAATGATCCGCTTTTACGGAGGCGGCCCCGTCGGCCTCGAGACGCTGGCTGCGGCCATCGGTGAGGAGGCCGTCACGCTCGAGGACGTGTATGAGCCGTACCTGATGCAGATCGGCTTTCTCAGCCGCACCCCGCGTGGGCGCTGCGCGACCCGGGCGGCGTACCTGCACCTGGGACTTACCCCGCCCGGCGGGGAATCCGACGCCCAGCAGTCTCTTTTCCACAGCTGAAAAAGGCGGGCAAAGCGTTCATCCGGCCGTGCCGCGGGATGGGTTCCTGTGTGCGGGTTCAGCCTGCCGGGGGAGGACTTCATTTTGTGCTGCCCCTCTGATAATACAGAAATGAACTGAGGAGTGAATGAAACTATGGGAAGACTTTTCGGAACCGATGGTGTTCGCGGCGTCGCGAACAGTGAACTGACCTGTGAGATGGCGATGAGCATCGGCCGCGCCGCCGCCATGGTGCTGACGGACGACGATCGCCGCCATCCGCGCGTTTTGATCGGCAAGGATACGAGAAAATCATCCGATATGCTCGAGGCTGCCATCACGGCGGGCCTGTGCAGCGTCGGCGCGAACGTGATTCAGCTCGGCGTGGTGCCGACTCCGGCGGTCGCTTTCCTTGTCGGCAAGTACAAGGCCGACGCGGGCATTGTCCTCACCGCCTCGCACAACCCCTGCGAGTTCAACGGCATCAAGATTTTCAGCGGCGACGGCTATAAGCTTCCCGACGCTCTCGAGGAGCAGATCGAGGCCATCGTCCTCGACCATGTGGATACCCCGCCCGTGCCCGTCGGAGGCGATCTCGGCACTGTTTCCACCGCGCCGAATGTTGTGCGTGATTACGTGGACCACGTGAAGAGCACCGTGCCGTTCTCGCTCGACGGCCTGCGTATCGCGATTGACTGCGCGAACGGCGCGTCCTGCCGCACGGCGGAAACCCTCTTCACCGAGCTGGGCGCCGAGTGCCACATGCTCGCCAATGAGCCGAACGGCGTGAACGTCAACGATAAGTGCGGCTCCACCCACATGGAGGCCCTCATGGAGTACGTCAAAACGCACGACGTCGACGCGGGCATCGCGTTTGACGGAGACGCCGACCGCTGCCTCGCGGTGGACGAGAACGGCAATTTTGTCGACGGTGACTTCATCATGGCGATCTGTGCCGCCGATATGAAGTCCCGCGGCAAGCTGGCAAAGTCGACGGTCGTCGGCACGATCATGACGAACATGGGCTTCAACCGCTTCTGCGACGAGAACGACATGAAGTTCGCCGCGACGAAGGTCGGCGATCGCTACGTTCTCGAGGAGATGCTGCTCGAGGGCTATAATTTCGGCGGCGAGCAGAGCGGCCACGTGATTTTCCTTGACTTCGCCACCACCGGCGACGGTCAGATGACAGCCGCCCAGCTGCTGAGCATCATGCGCCGCCGTGAGGCGAAGCTCTCGAGCCTTGCCACGATTATGCAGCGTTACCCGCAGGTCATGGTCAACGTCAAGACCAGCCCGGAGGGCAAGCTGCGCTTCTATACCGACACCGAGGTCAAGGAGAGCATCGAGAGAGCGAAAGCGGCGCTCGGCGGCACGGGACGTATCATTGTGCGTCCGTCCGGCACGGAACCGCTGCTGCGCGTGATGGTGGAAGGCGAGAACGAGGAGCAGATCTCCACCCTGGCAAACCAGGTGGCGGACGTTCTGCGCGATCGTCTGTCCTGACGGATACGGCCGGGGGAGCTCCCCCGGTCCTGCGGAGAGGCCCGCGCGCCGGGCTTTTCCGCAGGACCGGCGGTCCCCCTGCCGCCTTTGAAGTACAAAGGGACAGGGTACTGAAGGATCAAAAGGCAACAGCGTGCGAGGAAGTCCGGAGGACTGCGGCGCTTTTCCCCTCAAGATACGGGCGTACCGGGACAGGGCAGCGGGGGAAGGAAGCGCGGTCCGGACAGCCGGACAGGGCAGGAATCGCAGGCGCTGCCTGAGTTTTTGGAAAGGCGGGAAGACCGTGAGAGCCGCACAATGGCAGGATTACGAGCTGATTGACACCTCCGGCGGGGAACGGCTGGAGCGCTGGGGAGAGATTCTCCTCATTCGCCCGGATCCGCAGATTATCTGGGAAACGCCGAAGACGGATCCGCGCTGGAAGCAGGCGCATGCGCGTTATCGCCGCTCCTCGACGGGCGGCGGCGCGTGGGAGGAATGGCGGCGCGTCCCGCCCATGTGGAAAATTCATTACGGCGAATTGACGCTGCAGCTCAAGACGATGGGCTTCAAGCACACCGGCGTGTTCCCGGAGCAGGCGGTGAACTGGGACTTCGCGATGGACAAGATCCGCGCGGCAGGCCGGCCTGTGAAGGTGCTGAACCTCTTTGGGTACACGGGAGCGGCCACGCTGGCCTGCGCCGCCGCGGGAGCCTCCGTCTGTCATGTCGACGCGAGCCGCGGAATGGTTTCCTGGGCCAGGGAGAACGCCGCGGCCTCCTCTCTGGCGGACAGGCCCGTGCGCTGGCTTGTGGATGACTGCATGAAGTTCGTCCAGCGGGAGCAGCGCCGCGGCAATACATACGACGCTATCATCATGGACCCGCCTTCCTACGGCAGAGGCCCGGGCGGCGAGGTCTGGAAGCTGGAGGAGCAGCTGTATTCGCTGGTGAGCCAGTGCGTCCCGATTCTCTCGGAGCGTCCGCTGTTCTTCCTGCTCAACTCCTACACCACGGGCTTGTCCCCGGCGGTCATGGAGTATCTGCTCGGCGTATTGCTGGGGAAAAAATTCGGCGGCCGTGTCTCGTCGGGCGAAATCGGACTGCCGGTGACGGCGACGGGACTTGTCCTGCCCTGCGGCAGCACGGCCATCTGGCAGGAATAAGCGAAGGAGGCGCAGAAGATGAGCGAAAAAGAATTCATCACCGCGAAGGACGTCGTCTTCGCATACGAACCGGAGGAGGGCTGTGAGCCGCATAATGTGCTCGACGGCGTGAGCCTTTCCATCCGCCGCGGCGAGTTTGTCGCCCTGCTCGGCCACAATGGATCGGGCAAGTCGACCATGGCGAAGATGTTCAACGCCATGCTCCTGCCGACGGGCGGCAAGGTGTTTGTCGACGGGATGGATACGGTCGACGAGGAGATCCTCTATGAAATCCGCCGGAGAGTCGGATTGGTGCTGCAGAATCCGGATAATCAGCTGGTGGCCAGCGTTGTCGAGGAGGACGTCGCCTTCGGCCCGGAGAACCTCGGCATTCCGCCGGAGAAGATCCGGCAGCGCGTCGACGAGGCGCTGAAAGCCGTCGGCATGTATGATTTTCGTCTCAATGCGCCGTACAAGCTTTCCGGCGGGCAGAAACAGCGCATCGCCATCGCGGGCATCATCGCGATGCAGCCGGACTGCATCGTTCTCGACGAGCCGACGGCGATGCTGGACCCGCGGGGCCGCACGGAGGTGCTCGAGACGATCCACCGCCTCAATGAGGAAAAGGGCATTACCATCGTCCTCATCACGCATTATATGGACGAGGCCGTCCAGGCCGGACGCGTCATCGTGATGGACGGAGGGCATGTGCTGCTCTCGGGAGAGCCGCGCGAGGTCTTTTCCCAGGTGGAGCTGCTCAAGAAGCACCAGCTCGACGTCCCCCAGGCCACGGAGCTGACGTACCGTTTGCAGGGAATGGGATTCCCGATGCCGTGTACTCTCACGACGGAGGAATGCGTCGAGGCCATCGCGGCCTATCTGCCGCCCGTGGAGACGGTTTCGCAGAAGAAATAAAACCCCGGAAGGGAATTTACAGATCAGGCAGCGCGCACCGCTGCCCGGCGCTTTCGGCGGCTGCGTCCGAAAACGCCGGGACGGAGGAGGATCCGCGTCCCGGGACGGCACGAGGCCGAACGCGGAGCGGAACCGCGCGGGCTTGCCATGAGCCGGACGCGAAGCGCCGGCATCGGAACGCAGAAGCAGAATGCAGAAAGGGCAGGAACATGGCAGTTATCGAGTTAAAGAATCTGACCTATACCTACGGGGAGGGAACCCCCTTTTGCAAAAAAGCCGTGGACAATGTAAGCCTGTCGATTGAGCAGGGCGAGTTCATCGGCGTAATCGGACATACCGGATCGGGAAAATCCACGCTGATCCAGACGCTCAACGGCCTGCTGCGGCCCACGTCAGGCCAGGTGCTCCTCAACGGAAAGGACATCTGGGCCGAGCCGAAGAAAATCCGGGAGGTGCGCTTCCGCGTCGGCATGGTGTTTCAGTATCCGGAGCACCAGCTCTTTGAGGAGACGGTGCTGGGGGATATTGCCTTCGGTCCCGGAAATATGGGCCTCTCGCAGGAGGACGCTCTCGACCGTGCGCGCAAGGCGGCGGCCTTTGTCGGTCTCTCGGAGGATTTTTACAACAAAAGCCCGTTTGAGCTTTCCGGCGGCGAGAAGCGCCGCGTGGCGATTGCCGGCGTAATCGCGATGGATCCGGACGTCCTCGTTCTCGACGAGCCGACGGCGGGCCTTGACCCGCAGGGCCGCGACGTGCTGCTCGCCCAGATCACCAGCTACCACAAGACGCGCGGGAACACGGTCCTGCTTGTCTCGCACAGTATGGAGGATATAGCCCGCACCGCGGATCGGATCCTCGTCATGAACTCGTCGCACGCGGCCATGTTCGGTCCCACCAAGGAGATTTTCGCCCGCGGGGCGGAGCTCGAGCAGATGGGCCTGCGCGTGCCGCAGATCACGAAGATTCTCGCCATGCTGCGTGAGCGCGGCTGGCCGATCGGCACGGCTCTCACCATGGAGGAGGCCGTGCGGGAGCTTCTTCCGCTGCTTGAGAAAGGGGGCGTGCGCGTATGATCCGCGATATCGCATTGGGACAGTACATTCCCGGGGATTCCCTTGTTCACCGGTTGGATCCGCGCGTCAAGATCGTGTTGATCTTCCTCTTTATCGTCTTTTTGTTTGTGGCGCAGAATTTCGTTTCGCTGCTGCTGCTTGTCGTCTCGGTTCTGGCGTGCATCCTGCTTTCCGGGGTGCCGCTGCGTCAGTATCTCAAGAGCGTCAAGGCGATTCTTTTCATTGTTTTGTTCACCTCTGTGCTCAATCTTTTCTACGGCGGCGGCGAGACGCTGCTGAAGATTGGCTTTATGGAGATCAAATCCGGCGGCGTGAGCAACGCTGTCTTTATCACCGTGCGCATTGTCAGCCTGATTCTGCTCAGCGCCGTGCTTACGTTTACCACCTCCCCGACCTCGCTGACGGACGCGATTGAGCGTCTGATGAAGCCTCTCAAGGTGTTTCACGTCAAGGTACATGAGATCGCGATGATGATGACGATCGCGCTGCGTTTCGTTCCGACCCTTCTTGAGGAAACGGACAAGATCATGAGCGCTCAGAAGGCGCGCGGAGCCGATCTGGAGAGCGGCGGCTTTGCCCAGCGGGCGAAGGCGCTTCTGCCGATCCTGATTCCGCTCTTTGTTTCCTCCTTCCGCCGCGCGTACGATCTCGCGATGGCGATGGAGTGCCGCTGCTATCATGGCGGCGAGGGACGCACCAAGATGAAGGTGCTGCATGCCGGCGCGCGCGACGCTGCGGCAAGCGTTGTGGTCGTCGTGGTCTGCGCCGCCGTTATTGTGAGCAATATCCTGCTCCCCGGCGCGCTCAGCTGAGAGAATTCAGAAAAACTTCGCATATTATTGATAAATGCTTGAAAAACTCCGGATATAATGGACGCTGAGGGAGCAGCGTCCGCCGGAGGGAAGGGAGAACGCCCATGCGAACGCTTTTGCTTGCCCTCGCCTATGACGGGGCCTGCTTTCACGGCTGGCAGGTGCAGAAAAACGCCTCGAGCGTGCAGCAGACCTTTCAGGACGCCGTAGAGCGCGTGCTTGGAGAGCGGCCTGACTGCAAAGGCTGCAGCCGCACCGATTCCGGCGTGCATGCGAACTGCTTCTGCGTGAGCCTGCGCACGAGCCATCCCATCCCGTGCGAGCGGCTGCAGGCGGCGCTCAACCATTTTCTGCCGGAGAGCGTCTCCGTCCTCGATATCCGGGAGGCTCCGGAGTCCCTTCACGCGCGCTATTCCTGCCTCGGCAAGGAATACGAGTACCGGATCTGGAACGCCCGTGCGCGCAATCCGTTCCTGCGCGGCCGTGCGCTCCACTATTATTATCCGCTTGATCTCGAGCTTCTGGGCCGCGCGGCGGCGTGCTTCCCCGGCCCGCACGATTTTTCCTCCTTCTGTACGCTGGACGGCAGGGACAGAGGGGATTTGACCCGTACCATTACCCGATCCGAGTGGCGGCGCGAGGGCGACAGTGTGATCTATACCGTCGCCGCGGACGGCTTCCTGTACAATATGGTGCGGATTCTCGTCGGCACACAGCTTTATGTGGCGCAGGGAAAGATAAAGCCGGAGGAACTGCCGCGTATTCTGGAGGCCCGGGATCGCTCGCAGGCGGGCCCGACGGCTCCGCCCCAGGGGCTGTATCTGAACCGGGTCTTTTACCGCGGACTCACCTGTTCCGCCGCGGGCTTTCAGGGGGAATTCGATGAGTAGGAAGGCAAAGTACTATGCGGAGGACACGGGCGCGCCCATGCACCGCCGCCGTCGCCGCCGCCGCCGCAAAAAGGAGAGAAGGCTGCCCGCGTGGGTGTACCGCGTGACGGCGATTCTCCTCATCGCCGTACTTGGCCTTGTGCTGTACGTCAACCGGGAGAATTTGACGCCGGAACGCATTGCCGACTGGGTGCAGGAGCGCGTCGTCGGCCTTGGAGTCGGAGACGGCTACCCGGCCCCCATTACCGGCAGCCAGGTGCTGGCCTGCAATTTCACCTCGGCTTCGGGCGAGGTGGTGATGGTGAGCGACACGCATCTCACGGCGCTCAACTCGACGGCGAAGGAGGTTCTCAGCCGTCAGCACAGCTTCAGCTTTCCGATTCTCCGTCTTTGCGGGGACAGGGCTCTGCTGTACAATCTGGGAGGCAACGGTTATCAGATTGAAACACGGTCGAAAACACTGTTTCGAGGCGACGCGGAAAGCAACATCCTCGCAGGGGCTATGGCGGAGAACGGCCACTATGCTCTGCTGCTGGAGAGCACCGATTACCTCGGACAGCTGTCGGTTTTCACCGATGCGAATGAGGAACAGTACGAATACCGGTTTTCGGGCTGCTATCCGGTGACGGTGGCTTTGAACAGTGATGCGTCGAAGGCGCTCGTCTGCGGTGTGTATGCCGAAGGGGGAGCGTTTGCCTCTTCGCTCTATCTCATTGATCTCAACAGTTCTCAGGGCGTGGAACCCGCCGCGTCCTTCGCGGAAGCGACGCCGATCGGCGCTTTCTGGTATAACGACGGCTCCGCGGCGGCCGTGTGCGATACGCTGACCGCCGTCGTCACGGAGAACGGTTCCGTGGTACAGTACAGCTACGGCGGCTGGCAGCTGGCCTGCTACGCGGGCGGAGACGGCTTTACGGCTCTCGGCCTTTCTCCGTATGCCGACGCTGCAAGCGGCAAGCTGGTTCTTCTCAATTCCTCCGGACAGGAGCAGAGGTCCTTCCCGCTTTCCGCGGAGCCTGACGCCGTTTCGGTGTACGGGAACACGGCGGCGGTCCTTGCGGACGGTACGGTTTACGCCTATTCCATTGCGGACGGCGTGCTGATTGCTCAGGCGGAGGCCGGGGACGACGCGGTTTCCCTCGCTCTGGCGAATGAGAGCTCCGCTTATATCCTCGGCGTTTCGGAGATCCGCACGGTTTCCCTGAACGGGTAACCGATTCCAGTTCTGTTGCGGCCCGCAGAGGCCGAAAAGGAGTAGCTTCATGGGACTTTTGCTTGATGTGGTTCTCGGCGCGATCATTCTCGCGTCGCTGGTTATTGGGATGAAAACCGGCGTGGTGCGCAGCCTCGTCGGCTTTGCGGGCGGCTTGTTCGCTCTGGCGGCCTCGGCGGTGCTGTCGGGCTTTGCCGCCGACGTATTCTGCGGGATGGTGGGACAGAGCCATGCTGCCACCCCGATAGAATACAATATGATCCGTACGATTGCGGCGGTGATTTTGTATGTTGCCCTGCAATTTTTAACCTATCTGGCGGCCCGCGCCCTCGATCAGATGTTCCGGCTTCCGGGCCTGAATCTGCTGAATCGTGTGTGCGGGGCCGTATTCGGAGCGCTGCGCGGCGCGGTGATCGCCGCTCTGCTGTGCGTGGTGCTCACGCTGGTTCTGCCGTATGTCAAGGTGGACGGCGAACAGTCTGTTCCGCAGGAAACGCTGCACGAATCGTTTCTTTATCACCAGCTCTATGAGCAAAATCCTGTCGCCCTGCTTTTCGCGCAGGAGGAATAAGACGGACAGACCCGGATGGCGGGTTTGTTTCGCGCCCTTTTGGGGAAGGATGTTTGAGAGGAAGATGGAAGGATGAAAATTCGCAACAAAAATATCAATGTTCCCAATGCGCTTTCTCTTTTTCGGATCTTGCTAATCGCGCCGTTTGTGTATTATTATATACACAGGCAGATTGTGCCGGCGATTGTCTGTTTGCTGCTGTCCGGCCTGTCCGATATGTTTGACGGAATGATTGCGCGGCGCTTCAACCAGTTCACGGAGCTGGGGCAGATGCTTGATCCGGTGGCCGATAAGCTGACACAGGGGACGGTGGCCATTTGTCTGGCGGTCGATCATCCGATTTTGCTTCCGGTGCTGGCCATCTTCGTCATCAAAGAGGTCGCCATGCTGATTGGCGGCGCATATCTTGTTTTTCACGCCAAAAAGCGTCCCAGCGGGGCCATGTGGTACGGCAAGGTGGGAACGATTCTGTTCTATCTGTCGTTTGGTCTGATCGTGGTCCTCAAGGGAATTTGGAATATTGAAGTTATGCCGCTGAGCGTGACGCTGCTCACCATCACGGCACTCTTCATGCTGTATGCCCTGTATCGCTATTTTCGAGTTTTTCTCTCCCTTCTGCACTCGTCGGATCCGAAGGATTCGATCGATCTGAAGGCGGATATCAAAGCCAGGCGCGAACCGTGATGAGCCAGGGCTTCATCCGGTCCGTGCGGAAATGAGGACGATTCATGATGTTATGTTCCAGATGTCACAAACGGCCGGCGGTCGTTTTTATTTCACCCAGCAACGGCGCGGGCGAGCCGCAGGGGCTTTGCCTGACGTGCGCGAAGGAACTCGGGATCAAGCCCGTCAACGATCTTCTTGACAAGATGGGTCTCAACGAGGAGCAGCTCGACTCGATGGAGACGGAGCTCGGCCAGCTGATGAACCCGGACGGAGACGGTGAAGAGGGGGAAGAGACGAGTCCCTTCAGCCCCGGCGGAGCCGCGACCTTCCCGAACTTTCTGCAGAGCATTTTCCCCGGCATGGGGAAGCCGCCGCAGGAGGGCCAGCCCGATCAGCCGCCGCAGGAGCCGGTTCAGAAGAGCAAAAAGCAGAAACCGCTCACGAAGCGCCGCCATCTCAATTCGTATTGCACGAATCTCACCGCCAAAGCGGCTGCGGGCGAGATCGATGCCATCATCGGCCGTGACCGCGAGATTGGCCGCGTGGTGCAGATTCTGAGCCGCCGTACAAAGAACAACCCGATTCTGATTGGTGAACCGGGTACCGGTAAAACGGCTATTGTAGAAGGTTTGGCACATCGTATTCTTCGCGGAGACGTGCCCGAAAACCTGAAGAACAAACAAGTTTATTCACTGGATATGGGAGCACTGGTTGCCGGCGCAAAGTACAAAGGTGAATTTGAAGAACGATTGAAATCGGTTGTCAATGAAGTGAAGAAATCAGAAGGTGATATTATTCTGTTCATTGATGAGATTCACACGCTGGTAGGTGCCGGAAAAGGTGAAGGTGCCATGGATGCTGCCAACATTCTAAAGCCCGCCTTAGCTCGTGGAGAACTACGTTCCATCGGAGCAACAACCCTCGACGAATATCAAAAATACTTCGAAAAGGATAAAGCATTGGAGCGTCGTTTCCAAATCGTGCAAGTGGACGAACCGGATAACTTGAGTACCATTTCCATCCTTCGTGGATTGAAAGAACGTTACGAGAACCATCATCACGTACGTATCAAAGACGACGCAATCATTGCAGCCGTCGAATTGAGTAGCCGTTACATCACCGACCGTTTCCTGCCGGATAAAGCCATTGACCTGATGGACGAAGCCGCAGCCAAACTGCGTATGGAAGTAGATTCCGTTCCTGAAGAACTGGATGAGATTTCCCGTAAAATCAAGCAGCTGGAAATTGAACGCGAGGCTATCAAACGTGAAAACGATAAACCGAAACTGGAAATTATCGGTAAGGAACTTGCCGAGCTCAAAGAACAGGAAAAGTCCTTTAAAGCTAAATGGCAAAGTGAGAAAACGCTGATGGATAAAATCCAGCAGAACAAGGTTGAGATAGAGAATCTTAAATTCGAAGCAGAAAAAGCCGAACGTGAAGGCGATTATGGTAAAGTAGCCGAAATCCGTTATGGTAAACTTCAGGCTTTGGATAAAGAAATAGAAGATACTCAAAAGCAACTGCGTGATATGCAAGGCGATAAAGCCATGATTAAGGAGGAGGTAGACGCTGAAGATATTGCTGATGTTGTTTCCCGCTGGACTGGTATTCCTGTCAGCAAGATGCTGCAAAGTGAAAAAGATAAACTGTTGCACTTGGAAGAAGAACTTCATCAACGTGTAATTGGTCAGGACGAAGCGATTGAAGCGGTGGCAGATGCTGTGCGCCGTAGCCGTGCCGGATTACAAGATCCGAAACGTCCGATCGGGTCATTTATCTTCCTGGGAACCACCGGCGTAGGTAAGACCGAATTAGCAAAGGCATTGGCAGAGTTCCTGTTTGATGACGAAACGATGATGACTCGTATCGATATGAGTGAGTATCAGGAAAAGCATAGTGTCTCCCGTCTGGTCGGAGCGCCTCCGGGATATGTTGGATACGATGAGGGCGGTCAGTTGACAGAAGCTATACGACGGAAACCTTACTCTGTTGTTTTGTTTGACGAAATAGAAAAGGCTCATCCGGATGTCTTCAATATTCTGTTACAGGTATTGGATGACGGACGACTGACTGACAATAAAGGAAGGGTGGTCAACTTCAAAAATACCATTATCATCATGACTTCAAATATGGGCAGTTCTTATATACAAAGTCAGATGGAGAAGTTGCATGGTTCCAATAAGGAAGAAGTAATCGAAGAAACGAAGAAGGAAGTGATGAATATGTTGAAAAAGACAATTCGTCCGGAATTCCTGAACCGTATTGATGAAACGATTATGTTCTTACCATTGAACGAAAAAGAAATCAAGCAAATCGTACTTTTACAAATTAAGGGAGTACAGAAAATGCTTGCCGAAAACGGAGTGGAACTGCAATTGACAGAAGGAGCATTGAACTTCTTATCGCAAGTGGGTTATGATCCTGAATTTGGAGCTCGTCCGGTGAAGAGGGCTATTCAACGCTATCTGCTGAATGATCTATCCAAGAAGTTACTATCACAGGAAGTCGACCGAAGCAAAGCAATTATCGTTGATGCTGACGGAGACGGATTGGTATTCAGAAATTAAAAGTCATCATTCAAATAGAATGGGGCTGTCAAACAAGTCCCTAAAATCGAAAATCACTCCTATTAGAGTTTGTTTAAACTCTGATAGGGGTGAAATCGTTAAAAAGAAACTTGTTAGGCAGCCCCTTTTTTATATTCCTAAATATGTAATTCGCCGAACTTCCGGTTGGCAGTTCGGATGACTCATCACCAAAACATAAGTGCCCGGTTGGGGTATTTCCATAGTCAATGAAGGCAAAGCAAACTTATGTTTACCTCTTAGTTCTCCCAGTGAATCGTAAAGGAATACCATTGTACCTGCCAACAAACCTGTCAGGCATAATGTCCCTTTTTCATTGTCCAAACGGACGTTTACTTCTTTATTTGTTATTGTCTCCATACCCAACATTAAAAAACGTTATTCAGCATCCACGAGCTATATTCCCAAGAATGGCGAACAGCGACAAAGATACATAAAAAGCATCATTATTTACAACATAAGTAGAAGATATTTATTATTGCAAAAGATTACCCAAATAATACTAATTTTTTCCTAAACCTACAAGTGTTTATATAAAAAAACATGATAACCACCTTAAATGATTATCATGTTCTTTATTCCTATTAAATAAACTATACAGATTACTCTGCAACTTCTTCTTCCTTAATCTCTCCTTCCGGTTTGAATTCTGTAATTCCATTAGAAATTAAGATGTTATACCAAGCAACCAATTTCTTAATATCGGCTACATATACACGTTCACGATCAAAATTAGGTAATACTTCAGCCAAGTATTCACGCAATTGTTCGGGAGTCGCTTTTTTCGGATCAATAGAAGCCTGCGCTGATTTTTCTTTCTCTTTTATTGACTCCAACACATCATACAAAGGAACTTCTGCATCGTCCGTGTACATTGCTATATCTGCCAAAGAGATAATTTTTTCATTACCATAAGCAGGGAAACGTTTCTTTTCAGCATTGACTGATTCAACAATCAACATATTTTTTCCTTGCGAAATAAGTTTGTATAATCCCGGTTTACCTGAGATAGACAAGATAGTCTTCAACATAGTATATATCCTTTTATTTATTAATTATTTTTTTGCGGAGCAAAGGTAATGATTATTTTTAGATAGCAAAGAAATAAGCTCCAAAACCTGTGGAATTAACGGTGTTTCATCATCATTCACTATCACGAAATCGGCATGGCTTCTCTTTACTTCATCACCCATTTGAGCTTCGATACGCTTCATCACCAGTTCTCTTGACGAACAGTCCCGCTTTACAGCACGTTCCACTCTCACTTCCAGCGGCGCATATACCATAACCAGAAAATCAACTTCATCCTTAAAACCAGCCTCCACCAGTATTGCAGACTCCATACCCAACAGCAGTTCACTTTTCAACCGGGTAGCCCATTGACGGAAATCTTCTTTCACTTGCGGATGAATAATCTCATTCACTTTCCGCACATGATCCTGATGACCGAACATATAAGAAGCCAACAAAGAACGATTCAACTCTCCACCCTGAAGAAACACATCCTGACCAACCAGATCACAAAGCCCCCGGCGAATCACCGGATCTGTCTGTGTGATTCGCTTTGCTTCTATATCTGATATATAGACAGGTATTCCCATTATTCCGAGTAGTCTGGAAACAACACTTTTTCCACTACCAATGCCACCGGTTATGCCAATCTTAATCGCCATTAGAAGTAATTTGTTCTATCAGGAAGTCCACTTGCTCGGGAACAATACGTATTTGATTTATTCCACTTGGAAACGATTTCAATTTAACCGTATATTTATCAGAGCCAAGCTTCAGCAATTCTTCATAAGAAATATTGATGATAAAATCGCTTGCTTTTATACTGCGGAACCGTTTTAACCCCACTTGAAAAGTAATCTGAACTTTGGAAGGAAAAGTACGTAACACCTTATCTGCCGGAAAATTAACTCCATGTAATGGCACTTCGACCGTTTTCTCCGTATAAATATCCACCGGGAAAGTCATTTCTACTGAAGCCGGAACAAACTTCACTCCTCTTTCAGAAGTCAGCGGAATTCGTCGCCGGGTTGTATCGGATATATTCTCCAAAGTTATATTTTGAGTATATGCAGTTGTTATAGTATCCAAAATTCCTTCCGGAGCATAAACCAATACAGAGTCCGGCTTACAAATGGTGTCAGATACATAATATTGAAGTCCGGCTGTCACTTTCCCCTGAAAACGAACAGGAACCAGCTTGGACTTTCCTTCGGAATAGATATATTCTAATGTATCCGGCTTGATCGATAGGATTTTGGAGGATACATTCAGTTGGCTTAATATTTTTTTCTCAAAGTCGGAAGCATAAATTTTCACATGATTATCTTTTCCTTTATAATCAAGAAAACCTAGATTGACCGGAAAGAAACTTTTCCCCAACATATAATTGAGAAGCACTGTTCCTTTATCTTTCACTCTGACACGAAGTTCGGAAGGAGGTTCCGAAGTCAACACTACATTGTTAGGAAGATCTTTCATTCGCACCGGGATAGAAAACTCCGCTTCATAATCATTATTGAGCGTCTGAAGCAACCAGAATCCACCGGCTATCAGAAAGAAAAATAAAAAAATTAAGAACTCTCTGCTCTTATCACTGAGCAGAAAATCCTTAATTTTCTTTGATAGTTTTAAATATGTATATTTTATATTCCTACGATCAAACATAGGCATTTATTTACCAACTATTTATTTAGACTGATTGCTAGCCGCTGAAGCATCAGCGAATATAGAATTCTTGTCTATTTTAATCTTTACATTAGAAGCAATCTCAAGTACTATGTAATCGTCAGTAATTTCCTTGATTGTTCCGTGGATACCACCTGCAGTAATCACATTCTGATTTACCTGAAGAGATTTACGGAAATTAGCTATTTCTTTCTGCTTCTTATTTTGAGGACGGATCATAAAGAAATACATGATAACAAACATAGCTATCAGCATGATCCACATCATACTTCCACCTCCGGCAGCACCGGCAGGAGCTTGCAATAATACAGTCAATACGTTCATAAATAATCTGTTTTAGTTTCTACTATATGGACAAAGGTATCAGTTTTTAGTCAACTTACCTTCTTTTTTTAATTGATTAACTATTCCATCCAGCGTACCGTTGATAAAGCTACCGCTTTTAGCTGTGCTATACAACTTCGCAATCTCTACATATTCATTTAACGAAACACTGACCGGAATGTTCGGGAAACTAAGAATTTCTGCTAATGCAGTCTGCATAATGATTACATCCATAAATGCGATGCGGTCCAAATCCCAGTTTTTTGTATTCTCACTCACCAAATGACGATAATAGTCAGAATTCAAAATGGTGCGACGGAACAGACGACGTGCAAACTCCTGATCTTCGTCATCCTTAAATTCCGGAAGCAGTTCCTGGTTGGCACCCTTCTTTTCATCAAAGCGTTTGATTGTTTTCAAGACGAACGTGTCTACAATTTCTTTATCATCATTCCAATACAGACTCTGGTCTTCCAATACTTGGTCAAGAGAATCATTATTAAAGATGTATGTCTTATAGATTTTTCTCCACAGTTCACGATCAGCTTCGTATGAGTTGTCATCAGAAGCCATATAATCTTTATAGATATCGGTTTCTACAATTTTCTCATAAAGCTCTTTGATAAAGTCCTGGTCGTTTGTCCAGGTTCTTTTCTGATTGGCTATAAACTCGGACAATTGTTTATTGACTTCCAATTGAGCAATAAACTTGTTATCTACGAACTTTCTGTTGGGATACAACTCCTCTTTCGTAGGTGCCAATTTAGCTTTTGCCGCATCAATACGTTTTTGTGCATACTCTGTCAATGCTATCATCAGCATTAGCAAATAGTTGTAAAGGTCATACGCCTTTGAAAGACTAAAGAATAACTCTTTCTCCGCTGAGTCTAGATTTTTGCTGCCATTCTGATAATAGGCATATACTATCTGTATAATCTTAAGACGAATAAGAACTCTGTTGATCATAATTCAAATTAATACTGTTGTTATCGAACTGCAAAAGTAGATATTTTTAATGAGTTTCCACTAATAAATCACATTTTTTAATGCAGTATTTGATTCTCTGCGCTTTTTCTTTTGACAGTTTAAAAAAAATATCCAATTTTGAAGCCGATTATAAACGGACCGAAAGATATGGAAGATTTAAAAAAGAAAATGAGCGCAGACATGAATGATAAGGAGATCGTATTCTCCAAGTCCATTAAGGCAGGTAAACGCATCTATTACCTCGACGTAAAAAAGAATCGTAAAGATGAAATGTTCCTGGCTATTACAGAGAGCAAAAAAGTGATAACGGGAGAAGGTGATGATTCTCAAGTTAGTTTCGAGAAACACAAAATCTTCCTATATAGGGAAGACTTTCAGAAGTTTATGGCAGGACTCGAAGAAGCAGTGAATTTCATTGAGTGCAGCGACGCAAACGAATATATCGCCCGCCTGAACATCGAAGCTGATGAAGAAAATGAACGGAAAGCAATCGAAGAAGCCCGGGAAAACAAATTGGAGAGCGAAATTAAGATTGATATTGACTTTTAAGAAAGTAACTCTTTGATATTTCAAAAAAAAGATGTACTTTTGCACCGCTTTTTTGCAACATCGTGTGATAATCCACATCGTGTGATGGTGAATTAAGCAAACTAACTTAATTTAGAGTAACACAAATTTTTAAAGAAATGAAATCAATTGAAGTAAAAGGAACTGCAAGAACAATTGCAGAACGCTCTTCAGAACAAGCAAGAGCTTTGAAAGAAATTCGTAAGAACGGTGGTGTACCTTGTGTACTTTACGGAGGTAATGAAGTAGTTCACTTCACAGTGACTAACGAAGGACTTCGTAACTTAGTTTATACTCCGCACATCTACGTTGTAGACCTGATTATCGATGGCAAAAAAGTAAACGCTATCCTGAAAGATATTCAGTTCCACCCGGTAAAAGATACTATCCTACACGTTGACTTCTATCAAATTGACGAAGCTAAACCTATCGTAATGGAAGTTCCTGTACAGTTGGAAGGTCTTGCAGAAGGTGTGAAAGCCGGTGGTAAACTTGCACTGCAGATGCGTAAGATCAAAGTGAAAGCTTTGTACAATGTAATTCCTGAAAAGTTGACCGTTAACGTTTCTCACCTGGGATTAGGTAAGACTGTTAAAGTTGGCGAATTGAGCTTCGAAGGTCTTGAACTGATTAGTGCAAAAGAAGCCGTTGTATGTGCTGTTAAGTTGACTCGTGCAGCAAGAGGTGCAGCAGCAGCCGCTGGTAAGTAATTGAGATTATCCCTGTAAAGAGATATACTTCAAACGCAGATTAATGCAGATTAAAGCAGATGTTCAGTCTGCATTAATTTGTATTAATCTGCGTTTCTCTTTCTATATTAATGAACTGTTTTACGGAAATACGATGATAAAATACTTAGTTGTCGGACTGGGAAACATTGGTCCCGAATATCATGAAACCCGACATAATATCGGATTCATGACAGTAGAAGCATTGGCTAGAATCAATAACGCCCCCCCTTTTATGGATGGACGATATGGATTCACTACCAGCTTTTCTATCAAAGGACGCCAGTTGATTTTGCTTAAGCCATCGACTTTTATGAACCTAAGCGGACTGGCCGTTCGCTATTGGATGCAGAAAGAAAATATTCCATTGGAAAATGTACTGATCGTAGTAGATGATCTGGCTCTTCCTTTTGGAACTTTACGCCTGAAAGGAAAAGGGAGTGACGCAGGGCATAATGGATTGAAGCATATCGCTGCTATTCTGGGCACTCAAAACTATGCTCGCCTGCGATTTGGTATCGGAAATGATTTTCCACGTGGCGGACAGGTTGATTATGTACTCGGACACTTCACTGACGAAGATTGGAAAACAATGGATGAAAGACTGGAGATGGCAGGGGAAATTATAAAAAGTTTCTGCCTCGCCGGTATTGACATCACGATGAACCAGTTCAATAAAAAATAATGGACTAGCCCCCCCAAAAAAAATAAAGATGACAATGAATGGTTAGCAATAAATGACAACGTCAACTAATACTAACCAAAGAATTATTTATCACTAAATAACTAACTAAAATGGCCGAAGCAAGAATAGATAAATGGATGTGGGCTGTCCGCATCTTCAAGACACGTACGATTGCAGCAGAAGCCTGCAAAAAAGGACGCATTACCATCAACGGTTCTTTAGCCAAAGCTGCCCGTATGATAAAACCGGGAGACGTTATTCAGGTGAAGAAACCGCCTATCACTTATTCATTCAAGGTATTACAAACTATTGAAAAACGTGTGGGAGCCAAACTTGTATCGGAAATGATGGAAAACGTAACTACTCCCGATCAATACGAACTGCTTGAAATGAGTAAAATCAGCGGATTCGTAGACCGTGCACGTGGAACCGGACGTCCGACCAAGAAAGATCGTCGGGAACTGGAAGAATTTACAACTCCGGAGTTCATGGATGATTTCGACTTTGATTTCGACGAAGATAAGTAAATAATGAACGGTGAATAAACTTATAGCATGAAGTTACAAGTTTATTCACCGTTTATTATTTTACCAACTGTTGATTACAGATTTGCTTTCACAGCATCAATTAGCTCCTGATATTCAGCATCGGTCAAATATACTTTTCCCGGATTCATCTGGAATATACCACCATAATCAGGTCCGTCTACATATTTCGGAGCCAGATGGAAATGCAGATGAGATAATTTATCTGAGTAAGCACCATAGTTGATCTTTTCCGGTTGGAAAGCTTTCTGCATTGCACGGGTAACACGTGCCACATCAGCCATAAATGCATTACGGTCTTCATCGCTCAATTCGTTCAAATCATTTACGTGATCCTTGTAAGCAACGAGGCAACGCCCCCGATAAGTTTGCTCTTTAAACAAAAACACACGTGATACACTAAGCTGCGCAATCTCAATCATCAGATTATGCAACGTTTCATTGTTCTGGCAATACAGACATTCTTTTGGATCACTCTTCATGATATTCTTATTTTTATGTTTTGACAAAGCAAAAATAGTCGTTCTGCTTTTATTTCACCTGTATTTTTTCGTTTTTTTGATCGACTAATTGGTACACGTTCTCTTTTTCACCAACAACCCACACTACATCCCCCTCTTCGAACGGTGCATTTACATCCGGCACCATCAGAGTGCCATCTTCCCGTTCCACACCGGCTATCATACAATGATACTTATCCCGTATACCCGATTCACGGATTGTTTTACCCAGAAAAACGGAGTCTGCATCAATAATGAACTGCTTCAAAGTCATCTCTCCCTTCTCATACATCTCCCAGTCTATCTTCGCACCACTTTGCATGGCACTGCTAAATACATTCAATTGTTCGTCCGTTCCTATTACCTGTATCTTGTCCATAGGAAAAAGACGCACCGAGCCACCGGGAATATTAATCCTTCTCTTCCCCCGCAAGATAGAAGCGATATGAATGCCATATTTCTTTCCCAAATTTAGTTCCATCAACGTTTTTCCCGCCCAAGTGGATTCCCCCGGAATCTCCAAATCCGCCAAATGCAGATCATGAGATAACAGACGTCCGGCATATTCGGGTTTCTTCTCTCCCAAATATTCTGCACGCACCTCTCTGGAACGCAGATTTTGAAAGAAACGCCGTTCTATCAATATAGATTGCTTTTTCAAACGACGCGACCATACCATCAACAAGACTGCAAGCACAGCCACTCCAATAATCAATCCAATAGATGCCTTAAACAATCCCGATATCACAAAAATGACAAATAACGCCGCAATCATAATACGTATGACAATAGTAGACACCAATGGTGCACGATTGGCACGGTTATCATGCCACAGGGTCATAAATTCCACCGAATGGTTTTTCTTCACCATGATAGCACGCAGGAAAGGCGAAATGCAAAGGATAATAAAAACAGCCCCCAATAATGACGCCCAGAAATGAGGCAGGTTCTCCTTAAAGAATGGGACGACAAAACGGAAAGACAGTGCAATAATGGATATACTGACAATTGAATATACCACAGTTATGCGTACCATTGCCAGCAACAGCTTCTTCCACAAATTCTCATGATTAAGTACTGTTTGCGAGCCCGAAGAATAACGCATTAAGAACTTTCTCCAGGAAGCGGGTAAATGAGCATCCACAAAAGAAGAAGCCGGTTCAGCCAGACGAATCATATAAGGAGTCAGGAAAGTGGTTATCACAGAAACTGCTACCACTATCGGATATAAGAAATCGCTCGTCACGTGCAGAGATACACCCAATGAAGCTATAATAAATGCGAATTCACCAATCTGAGTCAAACTGAAACCGCACTGCATAGCCGTCTTCAAGGGTTTGCCGGAAAGAATCACGCCGAATGTTCCGAAGGTAGCCTGCCCCAAAATAACTGCGATCGTAATTACAATGATAGGTATTGCATATTCAATAATCATTGCAGGATCGACCATCATCCCCACCGATACAAAGAAAATTGCGCCAAAAAGATCTTTCACCGGCTTCACTAAC
>ERZ779885.1021-NODE-1021-length-29770-cov-5.233956_pt1 | contig 29770 bp, 17 predicted proteins | sample MGYA00511554_ERZ779885 | MGnify/ENA primary metagenome ERZ779885 (study PRJEB29588, sample SAMEA2160998) | human gut metagenome | biome: human gut; feature: human-associated habitat; material: faeces | place: Denmark | collected 2008/2010 ... | reverse complement strand
CAAAGCACTGTTCGCCGACGCACATCGAGAAAACCATGCGGATTCACGAGCGCATGCTGGCCGATCTCAGCCGCCGTGAAACGATTGCCGAGCTTTGCCGCGACGAAGGACTTTCGGAAACAACCTTTAAAGATTGTTTCAAAGCGCTCTATCAGCGCACCCCTGGTGATTTTTTACGTACTGCGCGCATGAATCAGGCAGCCATTCTGCTGGCAGATCCCAAACGATCAATTGCAGAAATTTCACAGATGATGGGTTATGACAATCCGAGTAATTTCACGCGCACGTTCAAAGGTGTGTACGGGATGCTGCCGAAGGTGTATCGAGAAAAATGTCTGAAATGAACATTATTGTCTAAAATGAGCAGGAAAAGTTTTATATGACAAACTATAATGACGGTAATCAGTAAGCGCTGGTTAACGTCATTTTATTTTGTAAGGAAGTGATCATGATGCAAGGTATTTTTGCGTACGGAGGCACGAACAATCGCCGCACGCTGCTTTCGGTTGTCGTGCTGTTTGTTGCATCGATGCTGTTGGTGATGCCGTATTATTTCGTTTATCGCGCAGTCACTGTGTTGTTGAATGGGGGCGCATTCTCGCCTGCGTTTATTGCTGAGCACGCCCTCATCATTGGTGGTTTGATGATTGTGCAGACGGTGCTCTACACGAAAGGGCTGGATCTTTCTCATCAGGCAGCGTATGGCACTTTGATGAATCTAAGGCTATCGCTTGCCGAAAAGCTGGAAAAACTGCCGCTGGGCGTGACCCAGCAAAAGGGCGTGGGTGCCCTGAAAAAGATTTTCACGGATGACATTGACAGTTTTGAAGTGCTTCTGGCACACGCCTTGCCGGAGGGCGTCTCTACTGCGCTTTCGGCGCTCCTTGTGCTGACAGCAATTTTCGTTTGTGATTGGCGACTGGGCCTTTTGGTGCTTGCGGTGATCGTGTTGGGTATGGTGCCGGTGATGCTGATGGGGAGCATTGGCAACAGAGGTGCAGCCGACTACTACAATGCGAGCCGGCATATGAACAATACCATCATTGAATATGTAAACGGGATGGAAGTGGTCAAGGTTTTTAATAAAACCGGGGAATCCTACGCACGTTTCACCAATGCTGTCAACGATTATCGTGACTACACGCTGCGTTGGTATCGTGCCTGCTGGCCATGGATGGCGGCATATACGTCAATTCTTCCCTGTACGCTGCTCTTTGTGCTGCCTGTCGGTGCGGTTATGGTGATGAAAAACTGGGTGGCACTGCCAGATTTTGTGCTGGCAATTTGCCTGGCACTGGCGTTGGGGATGCCACTTTTGCGCACGATGTCGTTCGTGTCGGTGATGCCGCAGATTCGCTACAAGTTGGCGGAGCTGGAGCGTGTGCTGGATCATCAGCCGCTGATCGAAGGGCGTATTTGCGAGACTGCCAAGCAGGTTGATGTGGTGTTCGACCATGTTGACTTCAGTTATGAGGATGGCACGGAAATTTTGCACGATGTGTCGCTTGTGCTTGCACCGGGAACCAAGACGGCAATCGTCGGTGAGTCTGGCGCCGGCAAGAGCACGCTGCTGTCGCTGCTGGCCGGCCTGGACGCCCCCTCCCGGGGAGTGGTCCGCTTCGAAGGGGAGGACATCGCCGCATCGGGCTATGCGAAGCACCGCCGGGAGCACGTGTCCCTGGTGTTCCAGGACCATAACCTGATCGACTACCTCACCCCCGAAGAGAACCTGCGGCTGGTCAGCGCCAAGGCCGATATGAAGATCCTCGAGGAACTGGGTTTGAGCCGTGAGGAATCCAAGCGCAACATCATGCACCTGTCGGGCGGCCAGCGTCAACGGGTGGCGGTCGGCCGCGCGCTGGTCGCCCCGGGCCGCGCGATCCTCGCGGACGAGCCGACGGGCAGCCTCGACCCGGAGATGACCGACGAGGTGATTCATCTGCTGCAGCACGCCGCCCATCAGCTCGGCAAATGCGTGATCGTGGTGACGCATTCCAAGCGCGTCGCCAACTCCGCCGATGTCGTGCTGCGTCTCAGGAGCAAGAAACTGACCCGGGCATGACCCACCTGGGCCGGGCGGCACCCCGGCGACGACCCGCATGGAATCATCGTCATAATGACGCCTGCGATCCCTGGACATGAGAAACCGCACCTCCGATCATCGAATCTGGATTACTCCAGTCCAACAATCGGGGTGCGGTTCAAAAGGCCCTTTTTTGTGTCGGATTACGAACCGCGCGTCTCACCGCTTGCCGTTGTAGATCTCGTTGTCGATCACATCGGCGAACACGCGATTGACGGCCGGGCGCACCACTTTCAGCGACGGTGTCAGGCACTTGTTCTCCTGCGTGAACTGCGTGTCCAGCACGGCGAACTTGCGTACGGATTCGGCGCGCGAGACCGTCGCATTCGCCTTGTCCACGTACTGCTGAATCTCCTCGCGCACCGCGGCGTTCGTGGCGAGCCGGTCGACCGGCGTCTCCGTGGACAGGCCGTGCGCGGGCAGCCACAATGCCAGCGACTCCGGATCGAGCGTCACCAACGCGCCGATGAACGGGCGCTGGTCGCCCACCACCACGCAGTGCTCCACGATCGGGCACTTGGCGATCTCTTCCTCCAGCGGAATGGGGGAGACGTTCTTGCCGCCGGCAGTAATAATAATGTCCTTGATGCGGCCGGTGATGACGATGTGGCCCTCATCATCGATCTCGGCCAAGTCGCCGGTCCTGAGCCAGCCGTCGGCGGTGAACGCCTCGGCCGTCTTCTCCGGCAGATTGTGGTAGCCGCGGAACACGTTCGGGCCCTTGACCTGCAGTTCGCCTTCGTCGGAAATGCGAATCGAGGAGCCGGGCGCGGGCTGGCCTACGGTGCCGATCACATTGTCGGTCACGCGCGTGGCGGCGAACGGGGCGGCGGTTTCGGTCATGCCGTAACCCTGAATCATCGGCAGACCGATGCCGTTGTAGAAATGCGCCAGATCGAGCGACAGTGGTGCGCCGCCGCAGGCCACGTACTTGATCTTCGGGCCCAGAGCACCGCGCACCGTGCGGTAGACGAGCGTTTCGTACTTGGCGCGCTCGGCGATTTCGGCAAACGTGTGCTGCTCGCCGGCCTGCTCCTTGCGGCTCCAGACGCGCGCGGCCTCGGCGGCCTTGACAAACAGGCGGCCCTTCCAGCCGGCACCGGCCTTGTGCGAGGCGGCGTTGTATACCTTCTCGAACACGCGCGGCACGCCCAGCAGGTAGGTCGGTTCAAACGAACGCAGGTCCGGCAGCAGGGTTTTGGTGTCCGGCAGATAACCGACCACGCCGTCATCGGAGGCGATGGAGGCGTACTGGATGAATCGCGCGAAGCAGTGGGCCAGCGGCAGGAAGAGCAGCAGGCGCGGATGGTCGTCAAGCACCACTTCATGCAACGCCTGCGAGGCGGAGATGGTGATGGACACGAAGTTCTTGTGGGTCAGTTCGGCACCCTTCGGGTTGCCGGTGGAGCCCGAAGTGTAGACGATGGTGGCCAGATCGTCGGCGCGCACGGTGGCCACGCGCTCGTTCAGTTCCTCGTCCGAAACAGCCACGCCCAGACCTTCGAGCGCGCCCAGCGCGTTGCCCTCGATCATGAGAATCTGCTTCAAGGCAGGACAGTGGTCCTTGACCGAGTCGAGCCGGTCGAAGCGCTCGCGGTTGTCGGCAAAGGCCAGCTTGACCGCCGAATCGTTCATGATGCGCTGGGCTTGCGGGGCGGAGTCGGTGTCGTAGATCGGCACGCTTACCGCGCCCACTGCGGCCAGTGCGAAATCGAGAATGCCCCATTCGAGACGGGTGGAGGAAAAGATGGTCACCGCGTCGCCCTTGGCGATGCCGAGCGCGATCAGGCCCTTGGCGGCCGAGACCACGCGCTCGTGGAATTCGCCGGTGGTGACGTTCTGCCAGCGGCCGGGGCCGATTTTCTTGGCGGCGATTACCGTGTCCGCGCCGGTGCGGGCCAGTCGTTCGGTGAGCAGTGAATAGATAGTTTGGTCATCGCGGATCTCGATGGATTCGCCGGGCGTGGTGTATTCGGTAAGCATACGGCCGTTTATTCCTTACAAACATGATGGCAAGTTGACAACCCGAGCCATTCTGACGAGTTAGATTACGCTGGCGTAAGGTTGCGCGCGTTGTGGGCAATGGAGAAGTTGTCTGTCTGGTTTTGTGGATTGTATACAACGCCGTGTCTAACCGGTTTGCTCTACGGTTATGACACCGTGTCCATTTCGGGAGCCATCGACTTCCTGCAGGACAAGTACGCGCTGAGCCCGGCCCTGCAGGGTCTGGTCATCAGCTCCATCATGATCGGCGGCGTGATCGGCGCCGGCTTCTCCGGCTTCCTGTCCGATAAGTACGGCCGCCGCCGAAGCACTGGTCGCCGCGCAAAAAGCAGCACTAGGCCGCGTTTGCTGCGTCTATTGGCGAATTGATCATATGGGTCGTCTGCGTGCAGACGACCCTTTTGCGTTCCGTCGGCTTCTGACACCGTAGAAACGTGCTTTCTCGGCTTCGAGGGGCTGATTTTGCCTTATCTGGAAGTCTACTTCCACTTCGAGGGGCTGATGCCCAAGTAGACACGGCCCTAAAACGGCGGAATGACGTTGACGTGTAGCCGTTTATACTTCCGATTACATGGATGAGGAGCCCCTCGAAGCGGAGATAGACTTCCGGCAAATGCGAAATCAGCCCCTTGAAACGGAAGTAGGCCTCCGGCAAACGCAAAAATTAGCCTCCTCGAAACGGATAAATGCACGTATTGGGTGTAGTGGATGCTTCAGCCCCTGATATCGAAGCATATTTTTCTGGTTGGCGCGTCTAGCATGCGCACTCCGCAATCAATAATTCTGTGGCCTCTCTCACTTTAAAAGTCTGGCGTGTGCGAGGGCGTTCGCTTAAGGTGAATGGGATTGCGCGGAATGTGGAGCGCAGGTACACATGACGAGGGCACACCGCAACAACACGGCAAGGGGAAGCGGACCATGTTCGACAAACGACTGTTCCAATTGGCGCCTGGCTTGAAAAAACTCATAGCTGGCAAAGTGGCCCTGATGTGGGTAGGTCTGCTTGCCAACATTGGTTTTATGCTGTCGCTGGTAATGCTGCTGAACAGCTTACTGACCGCTGTGGCACCGCCGCTGCTCCAATGCGGCGGCACTTCGCAAGGCGCGGCCTGCCCCGTGCCGTTGTCTGATCGGCACGGCGCGGATGTGCTGCCCATGGCTGGCGACGTTATGATTTACGTGCTGTTTGCGCTGGTCTGTATAGCGGTCCGTTACACGGCCACCACGCACGCCACCCGTCTCGGCACCGAAGCCGCCGAACGAGTCAAGCTCGCTTTGCGCTCCAAGCTGTACCGCAAAATGGTGGCACTCGGCCCGTCCTACAAAACCCGCATCAAGACCTCGGATGTGGTGCAATCCGCCGGCGAAGGTGTTGAACAGATTCAAAGCTTCTTTGAACTGTTCCTGCCGCAGCTCTTCTATGCGATTCTTGCGCCAATCACCTTGTTCGTGGCCATTGCGCCGATTAACGTGCCCGCCGCTGCCGTCATGCTGGTCTGCGCGCCGTTCATCATCATCGTGACCGGCATCGTCTCCATGACCGCCGCCCGCGCCTTCAAGAAGTACTGGGTGCGCTACACCGATATGGGCGCCGCGTTCCTCGACAATCTCCAAGGCCTTGAGACCCTGAAAAACTTCGACGCCGACGAGCGCGCCGCCATCGAGATGGACAAGAAAGCCGAAGGCTTCCGCGTCATGACCATGCGCGTGCTGCAGATCCAGCTGCGCTCGCTGACCGCCATGGACATAGTGGCCTACGGCGGTGCTGCGGCCGGCATCGGTGTGGCGTTATGGCAATACGCGCATATTGGCGATGCTTTTGCCAATGGTGCGTCCGGCTGGTCGCCAATCGCACTGGCCTCACATCTGCCTGGTGTGCTTGCCTACGCGGCATACGGCCTGCACTATCTCATCCCGTTCGGGGTGGGCTACCCGCTGTCTCTTACCGGTCTGCTGTTCATTGTGCTGCTGTCCGCCGAATTCTTTATTCCCATGCGTCAGCTTGGCTCGTTCTTCCACGTGGCGATGAACGGCATGACCTCCACCAAGCGCATCTTCGCTCTGCTGGACACCCCGGAGCCCGAGCATGGCACGGCGACCCTGCCGGCCAACGATTCCGATTCCGCTGACGACGGTCTGACGGTCCGCTTCGACCACGTCGGCTATTCCTATGATGATGCCGGGCACGGCGACTCCAAGTCCGCATCCGCAAAGACCGATAAGCAAGGTGAAACCAGCCCCAATTCCGCCGTCGCTCCTGCGCTCACCAACATCACCTTCGCCGCACGGCCCGGTCAGTTCACCGCCATTGTTGGCATCTCCGGTTCCGGCAAGTCCACGGCCGCCTCGCTGCTCGCCGGTACACTGGCCGGTTACCGAGGTTCGCTCACGCTGAACGGTGTCGAGGTATCCGATTTGTCAGGCGAAACACTGGCCGGAGCCGTCACTGTGATTGGTGCCAGCAGTCATCTGTTTGCGGGCGCATTGCGCGAGAATCTTCTGATGGCCTTGCCCGATGACGAGATTCCTGATTCGCCGGATTCCGTGGACTCCCGTCTGTGGTCCGCGCTCGAGCAGGCGCGCATTGCCGACTTCGTGCACGCACAGCCGAACGGACTGGGCATGCCGATTGAGTCCGATGCCGCCAACCTGTCCGGCGGCCAACGCCAGCGCATCGCCATCGCCCGCGCGCTCCTGCATGATTCGCCGGTATTTGTGTTCGATGAGGCGACCAGCAGCGTTGACATGGAATCCGAAGAGCTGATCCTGGATACAATTCGCGAATTGGCGCAATCCCGCGGCAAGACGGTTATTATGATCACCCATCGCATGGCCAACGCCGAACACGCTGATCAAGTGGTGGTGCTCGAACACGGCAAGTCGGTTGAGAGGGGCACCCATACCGAGCTGATGACGGCGGACGGCGTCTACGCCAAGCTGTTTACCACGCAGGCAGATATTGAGAACTTCGGAGAAGGCCATGCTCGGCGTGTGCTGCAGGTTGGTTCCCGCAAGCAGGAGCTGTCCGACGACAGTCGGACTGAGGGTGGCGCAGCGCGCGTAAGCGCAGAGGCGGGTATGACGGTTGACCGCCTGCAGTCAGCTTTGCCGACGGCTTCCGTTGGCGGGAGTGAGCAGGCCTCGGCTGAGACTCCGGCTGGTGTTGCAAATAGCGATTCGTCTTCCAAAATGAGCACATTCCAAGTGATCAGGCGACTGCTTAAGGAAGCCCGACCTCTGGCAGGACTGATGGCAGCGGCCTCCACCGCCGGCACCATCGGCCATCTTTCGGCCACTTTCCTGCCCGTGTTCGGCATTATCGCGGCATTTGCACTTACCGGTAATCCGGTGTGGGGCATGGGTGTTGCGCCCGCCGTCATCATGATGATTATCTGTGCTCTTCTGCGTGGCATCACCCGATACATTGAACAATATCTGAACCACAATGTGGCATTCCATCTGCTCGCACTCTTCCGTTCCAAGGCGTTCGCCGCGTTGCGCAGACTGGCGCCGGCCAAGCTCGCGGGCAAAGGTAAGGGCAACCTTATCGCCATGCTGACCACCGATGTGGAACTGCTTGAGATCTTCTTTGCCCACACCATCAGTCCGGTGGCCATCGCGGTAACCTCCACCATCATCTACACGATTGTGGCCGCCACCCTAAGCCCATGGATGGCGCTGGCGTTGATTGCCGCCCACCTGGTTATCGGCATCCTTGTGCCGCGATTCTTTGCCACCGGCGTACGTAACCTTGGCCCTGCCATCCGTGGCGCTGCCGGAGAACTCGACGATGTGATACTCGATGACATGCGCGGCCTGGACGAAATCATCCGATTTGGTCGCGGCGAGGAACGTGCGCAGGCCATCGAGGACCGTACCCATGCGTTGTGGAAGGATCACGCCAAACTCAGCAAGGTCAACGGCCGTTTCACCGGAATCAGCGGACTCTTGGTGGCTGTGCTCACAGCGGCTTCGGTCGCCGTGGCTATTGCCTGTGCCGGCGCGAACCCGCAGAGCATTCCGGCTCTGATTGCCGCCTTCGTGCTGTTCGCCGGCTCGTTCGGACCGACTTTGGCGCTCGCCGCCTTGCCCGCTAACCTGACTCAGACCTTCGCGTCCGCTAGCCGACTGTTCGGACTGATGGACGAGGTGCCCGCTGTGACCGAGAACGGCACTGTTGTGCCGCAGGAGTATATGGGCATGCGTCTTGATGACGTCACCTTTGCATATGCGGGGGAGCGCGAAGTCCTGTCCGACTTCTCGCTTGACGTGCCGCAGCATGGCGTGCTGGGTATCCAGGGGCCGTCCGGCCGAGGCAAGTCCACCATGCTCAAGCTGCTGCTGCGCTACTGGGATCCGCAGCGCGGTCAGGTGACGTTGTCCGGCACGCCGTTGCCCGAGGTCGATGTGCATGCTCGCCGACGTATTCAGGCCATGATGAGCCAGGAAACCCACCTGTTTGATGGCTCTATCCGAGACAATCTGCTGATTGCTTTGCCTGAGTCCGAGGTTGAAGCTGCAAATGTTGCAGGCAATGGGGAAGTGGGTGCCAAGACCGTTGATTCCCGACAGCAGCGGTTGGCGGCGCAATCGGCAGAGGGCGATGCCGTTCAGGTGGCAGCATCTGACGGTCTCGACGCTCGTTTGCGTCAGGCTCTCGCCAAGGCCTCCGTGCTTGATCTCATTGATTCCCTGCCCGATGGCCTTGATACTCAGGTAGGCGAGTTGGGCGACCGTCTATCCGAAGGTGAACGCCAGCGTATCGGTTTGGCTCGTGTGTTCCTGCGCAATGCTGATCTGGTGCTTTTCGACGAGCCGACCAGCCGTTTGGATGCTTTGAACGAGGCTATTATTCTACGTTCCATTCACGCTATGGCCGTGGGTGAGCAGCATGCAGACAAGGAGCGCGGCGCGGCTGTGGTGCTGGTCTCCCACCGCGAATCCGCCATGCGCATTGCTGATGCGGTACTCAATCTGTAACTGCCTGTAACTACGCGGGAATTACATCGCATTGCGTTACGTTACCGCGTTGCACTGCGGTTCCTCGCGGGTGGCGGCGATGCCATCTCCGGTCGTCATTGCGTTGCTGCGTTTGTGTTGCGATATGTGATGCGGCAACGCAGCAATGCGGCAATGCAATGTGATGTGGCAACGTGGCAACGTAGCGATGCAATAACGCGACAACGTGACAACGTAGCGATGCAATAACGCGGCAACATGGCAACATGGCAATGCAGTAACGCAACGCAGCATTCACGCCTTGATCAAAGTGCCGATGATGAGCGCCTTCTGCAGCCCTGGGCGGAACAGGTCGTGAAATTCATGCGACATTTCGGTTTCGAGTTTGACCGATGCATGGATGTCGTCAGTGCGAAGGCGTGCCTGTTCGGTGCCGATGATGTGCTCGAGCACCGCGAATCCCTCTTCGGTTTTGCCGGCTTGAATGAGGAATCGTGGGCTTTCCGGTGCTCGCACCATGGAGAGCAGGAACGCGGCGGCCGGAATCGCACCCAGCCTCAGCATCCAACGCCAACCGGCGTTGACATCCCAGCTTCTGGAACCGTAGGAGGCGATGATGTAGTTGATGACATTGGTCAGGAAGATGCCGCATACCGCGAGGAGCTGATAGGAAAAGGCAAGCAGACCGCGGATATTGACCGGCGCTTAAGGCCAGACCGAACGTATATTTGCCCGATCCGTGAGTACGTATGGTTGTTCCCAAGGGATTGCGCTGCTTGGAAGCAGCTTGAAACAGGCCCGCCATGTGCTTTTCCTCTCAATACAGCTATGGGGGGTGCCTGTTCATACTAGTCAGATTCTTGTCATATGGCGTTGAATATCTACAAATGTGGGCACTGGTGAGGCGGCTGAGTGGTGGAATCGCGCCGTGGTGTGTGGGTGTTGGGGACTCACGAGCATGCTGCGCGTTATTTGGTGGTGTGCTGAGAGTCGGGACCTACTCACGTTGGGGGAGGGGATGAAGAGCCTCTGAGACAAGTCGCTGTTCGACTGGAGATTTGCTCACGTGGAAAGCATGGAAAAGGCGAAAAAAATCAGGCGTGTCGGGTGATTTGACAAATTGGTACACAGGTGTATCATCTTAGGTATTGGTACACGGGTGTACCAAAGAAAACACCCCAAGGAAAGGTGGCCAGAGGAGACTTCGCAAGCGGCCAAACGAATTGAAATCCAACGCAGCAGTCGATTCGTTTTTGGCAATCGGAAGGCAGTCGTCAACAATCGGAAGGCAGCCAAAGACAGCCGGAAGATAACCGAGAAGTAACCGGACGAAAACCGGAAGCCAGTCGGAAGAAAGCCAACCACCCGCAAGTCAACTCCAATGGTCCAGAAGGAGATAACATGCGCAACACCAAGAAGGTCATCGCGGCAACGGCAGCCGTGGCCACGCTCGTCGGTCTCGCCGCCTGCGGCAGCAGCAACGACAACGGCGCCAACAAGGGTGACGCTGACAAGGCCGAACTCGTGTTCTGGGGCTGGGATTCCGGCAACTCGATGAAGGAAATCCTCGCTGACTTCGAGAAGGCCAACCCCGGCATCACCGTCAAGTTCAACAACACCGGCACCGCCGAGAAGACCTCCACCGCGCTCTCCAACGCCATCGCCGCAGGCAACGGCGCCCCTGACGTCGTGATGCTCGAAGATCCGACCGTCACCCAGTTCGCCGTCACCGATGGCCTCGTGGACCTGAGCGAATTCGGCGCCGACAAACTCGCCGACGACTTCGCCGCCGGCCCGTGGAACAAGCTCCAGTACAACAACAAGCCGTACGCTCTGCCGATTGATTCCGGCCCCGAAATGTTCTTCTACAACAAGGCAGTGTTCGACAAGGCCGGCGTGGACGGCGAGTCCATCAAGACCTGGAACGACTACTACGAGGCCGCCAAGAAGATCCGTGCCACCGGCTCCTACATCACCAATCTGGCCGGTACCTCCAACGACTATCAGCCGTTCACCGCCCAGATCTGGCAGGCCGGTGCCCAGCCGTGGAAGGTCGATGGCGAGAACATCACCATCAACATGACCAAGGACGAGGGCATGCAGCGCTATATCCAATTCGTCCAGAAGCTCATCGACGAAGACCTCGTGGACGCCAAGACCCCGAACTGGTCCGACGATTGGAACCGCGAGCTCAACGATGGCACCCTCGCCTCCCTGACCATCGGCGCTTGGATGCCGATCAACCTCATGACCGGCGCCCCCGATCAGGCCGGCAACTGGCGCGTCGCCCAGCTGCCGCAGTGGGAGGAAGGCAAGGAAGTCTCCGCCGAAGACGGTGGCTCTGCACTTGCCGTCACCTCGCAGTCCAAGAACCAGGCCGCTGCCTACAAGCTCGTTGAGTACATGACTCATGGCGAGGGCGCTCAGACCATGGCCGACACCGGTACCTTCCCGTCCCTGAAGAAGATCCTCCGGTCCGACTCCTTCACCGACCCGACCACCGAGTCCAACAAGAAGACCAACGACTACTTCGGCGGTCAGAACGTCAACGAAGTCCTTTCCGCCGCGGCTCAGCGCCCGACCGAGAAGTTCCAGTACCTGCCGTACAACCCGTACGCCCAGACCGCTTACGGCGACGAAGTCTCCAAGGCCTACTCCGGCGACATCACCCTGGAGAAGGCGCTTGAAAACTATGCCAACAAGCTCGCCGAGCAAGGCAAGCAGCAGGGCTACAACGTCACCGTCAAGTGACGCAACCGATCTATTGCCGGTACATCCGGCACTGACCAACAATCAAAACCTGCGGCTAGGCCACTCTCCTTCCGCCTAGCCGCCCGATCTCCCAAAGCGGGGATGCTCCCCAGTGTCCCCGCTTTCCCGTGCCCTCGCCTGACGTGACCGCTCCAATCGAGCGACCCCCTGGTAGCGGGCGCAGCACAGCAATCCGTATTCCAAGAAAGCAATCGATTATGTCCGATCAAACAATGGCCGCAGCCCCGCAGCCAACGGTGGGAATCCTGCCTGAGGAGGCGGATCTGCACACGGCCGAGGCCCGCGTCAACAAGCACAAGGCCGACTGGCGCGGCTGGAAGTTCATGTGGCCGTTCGCCGTGGTGTTCGTCTTCGTGTTCATCATCCCAATTGTGTACGCCATTTACATCTCCTTCTTCAAGAAGCAGATGGTCGGCGGCACCAAGTTCGTCGGCTTCGAGAACTACGCCCGACTGATTCAGGATCCGCAGTTCTGGAGCTCGGTGGGCCGCGTCACTATCTTCACCGTATTCCAGGTGCCGATCATGCTGTTTCTGGCCGCAGCCATGGCCCTCGCTTTGGATTCGATGAAGCTGCATGGCACCAAGTTCTTCCGCATCTCCACATTCCTGCCCTATGCGGTGCCCGCAGTGGTCTCCACCATGATTTGGGGTTTCGTGTATGGCGCCAAATACGGTCTGGTCGGCTCCCTCAACGACTTCCTCGGCACCAACATCGATGTGCTCAACCCCGACGTGCTGCTTGCATCCATCGCGAACATCAACACGTGGGAATATGCCGGCTACAACATGCTGATTTTTTACAGCTCCCTAAGCACCATTCCACACAGCTTGTATGAGGCCGCCTCCATCGACGGCGCTTCGGAGTGGCAGATTGTTAAGAAGATCAAGCTGCCGGAGCTGAAGGGCTCGCTGGCCATCACGGTGATCTTCTCGATCATCGGCAGCTTCCAGCTGTTCAACGAGCCGAGCATTTTGCAGAACATGGTTCCGGGCAACGCGATCACCACGTACTACACGCCGAACATGTACGCCTACAACCTGAGCTTCACCGGCAATCAGAGCAACTATGCCGCAGCTCTGGCCATCGTGATGGCCATCATCACCATGGCCATTGCGTATGTCGTCCAGCTTAAGAGTATGAAGGAGCAGATGAAGTAATTATGAGCACTGCAACCATGACTTCAACAACAACCATGACCCTGGCCGATCTCAAGGCTCAGGAAAAGGCCGCCAAGAAGGCCGAGAAGGAGCGTCAGAAGCGCATCGACGCCGACGAGAAGGCCGAGCGCAAGCGCGCCGCCAAAACCGGTTTCTCCAACCCGGCGAACCCGACCCGCTCGATGGCCCTGACCATCGTGTGCGCGATTTTCGCGGTCTACTGCCTCTTCCCGTTTGTCTACCTGATGATTAACGCCACCAAGACCCAGTCCGACTTCACTTCGACGTTCGGCCTCGGTTTCGGCAAAACGTTCGCCCTGTTCGACAACATCGCCACGGTGTTCACCTATCAGGACGGTATCTTCGGCCGCTGGTTCGTCAACACGATTCTGTATGTGGTGGTCGGCGCCGGCGGTGCCACCTTGCTGGCCATCATGGGCGGCTATGCGCTGGCCAAGTTCCGCTTCCCCGGCCGTAAGCTGTGCTTCGTGATCATCATCGGCGCCATTTCGGTGCCGGGTATCGCGCTGGCCGTGCCGCAGTTCCTGCTGTTCGCCAAGATGGGCTTCACGAACACCCCGTGGTCGATGATTATCCCGAGTTTGGTATCCACGTTCGGTCTGTATCTGATGTGGATCTTCTCCGATCAGGCCGTGCCGGATGAGCTGCTTGAAGCCGCGCGCGTGGATGGTGCCGGCGAGTTCCGCACCTTCTTCCAGATTTCCCTGCCGCTGTTGGCACCCGGCATCGTGACCACTGCATTGTTCGCCATTGTAGCGACGTGGAACAACTACTTCCTGCCGTTGATCATGTTGAAGGATTCCAACTGGTACCCGTTGACGATCGGTCTGAACCAGTGGAAGGACCAGGCTTCAACCGCAGGCGGTCAAGCTATCCAAAACCTCGTGATTACCGGTTCGCTGATCACGATCATCCCTCTGGTGATTGCGTTCCTGTGCCTGCAGAAGTACTGGCAGTCAGGCCTCGCCGCAGGCGCCGTCAAGGAGTAACCTCTGGCTCCCTCTGACGGGAGCTGGCCGCGGAGCGGACTGAGGGTGGTCATATGGGGATTCGACTGGCGACCACCCCCAGTCAGCTTCGCTGACAGCCCCGCCAGCGGGGGCGGCCTCTCTGGTGTTCACAACCTGCAAGCACAGCACTTCCCGCAAACCGATACAATAAAGGATTTGATTAATATGACTACTCATAGAGCATTTAGGTGGCCGTCCCTGCTGACGGAATCCGGCTGCGGCATCGCGTTCGGCGGCGACTACAACCCGGACCAGTGGCCCGAGGAGACGCTGGACGAGGATATCCGTCTCATGGGTGAGGCCGGCGTGAACGTCGTATCGCTGGCAATTTTCAGCTGGGACAAGATCGAGCCGGTCGAGGGCGCGTTCACGTTCGAGTGGCTCGACCATGTGATCGACAGGCTCGGCAGAGCCGGCATCGCCGTGGACTTGGCCTCCGCCACAGCCGCCGCGCCGCTGTGGCTGTACGAATCCCATCCAGAGGTGCTGCCGGTAGACCGGTATGGTCATACCGTCAACGCGGGCTCACGCCAGTCGTGGCAGCCCACAAGCCCGGTGTTCAAGGAATACGCGCTGCGCCTGTGCCGCAAACTTGCCGAACACTACAAGGACAACCCGTATGTGACCGCCTGGCACATGGGCAACGAATACGGCTGGAACAACCGCTACGACTACTCCGACAACGCCTTGGCCGCGTTCCGCACGTGGTGCGAGGCCAAGTACGGTACCATCGACGCGTTGAACGAGGCGTGGGGCACGGCCTTCTGGTCGCAGCACGTGAACAGTTTCGACGAGGTGCTGCTGCCACGTCACATGGGCGGCGACGCCATGGTCAACCCGTCGCAGCAGTTGGATTACGAGCGGTTCGGCAACGACATGCTGCTCGACTTCTACAAAGCCGAACGCGACGCCATCGAGCAGATCTGCCCCGACAAGCCGTTCACCACGAACTTCATGGTCTCCACCGACCAGTGCGTCATGAACTACGCCAAATGGGCGGATGAGGTGGACTTCGTGTCCAACGATCACTACTTCCATGAGGGCGAATCCCACCTGGACGAACTCGCCTGCTCGGACGCGCTCATGGACTCCCTCGCGCTGGGCAAGCCGTGGTACGTGATGGAGCACTCCACCTCAGCCGTGCAGTGGAAGCCGCTGAACACACGCAAACGGGCCGGCGAACTCATGCGCGACTCCCTGGCCCACGTGGCCATGGGCGCCGACGCCATCTGCTTTTTCCAATGGCGGCAATCCAAGTCGGGCGCCGAGGCGTTCCACTCCGCCATGCTGCCCCACGCGGGCGCCGATTCCAAGGTCTTCCGCGGCGTATGCGAGCTCGGTAAGGCGCTGAAGACCCTCTCCGACGCCGGGCTGCAGGGCACTGAGCTCGAGCGTGCCGGCACGGCGATCCTGTTCAGCGCGGAATCCGAATGGGCCACACGCTCCGAAACCCTGCCCAGCATGAAACTCAACCACTGGCACGACGTGCGCGACTGGTACCGCGGCTTCCTGGATGCCGGGCTGCGCGCGGACGTGGTGCCGCTCGCCTACGACTGGACCGGCTACAAAACCATCGTGCTGCCCACCGTGCTCAGCCTGTCCGACGAAGACGTTCTCCGTATCGCCGACTTCGCGAAGGCCGGCGGAACCGTCATCGTCGGCTATGCCGCCGGCCTGATCGACGAGCACTTCCACATCGGCCTCGGCGGCTACCCCGGCGCCGGCAACGGGCTCCTACGCGACATGCTCGGCATCCGCTCCGAAGAATTCAACATCCTCGGTGAAGAAGCCGAAGGCGAGCCCAGCGAAATCAGCCTGTCCAATGGTCTGACAACCCGCCTGTGGCAGAACGACGTGACTTCCGTAGCCGCGGACACCACAGTGCTTGCCTCTTACGTAGGTGAGTCCGCCGCCGACTGGGAGCTGGAGCGCACCCCCGCCATCACCAGCCGCCCCTATGGCAACGGTACCGCCATCTACGTGGGCTGCGACCTCAACCGTCACGACATTGCCCAGTTGCTCAAAGCACTTGGCTCCCGATGGCAGGAGTTGTCGGCGCAGCCGACTGAGAGTGGTCAAACTCCAACCTATCCCACCACAGATCCCCGCATCCTGCACACCATCCGCCGATCCGCAGACGGCTCCACCCGCTTCGATTTCTACCTCAACCGCTCAAACCAGCCCGTCGCCATCAACGGTGTGGAAGGTGATCCCATCATCGCCCACCGTTGCGAGACTGACGCCGTTGGATATACGCTGAACCGCAACGCCATTCTTATCGCTAAAACGTCCTGCTAAACCGCGCTAGAATGGCAATGTTGTCCGGATAGAGGAGTGTGGCATGAGCGACGAGAAAACAGCCAAGCGTCGAGTGACGCTACGCGATGTCGCTCAGGCCGCCGGTGTATCGCTCAAAACTGCGTCGAACGTGATCAATGGCTCCGGGCGTATGACAGATGAGACCCGTGCCAAGGTCGAGTCGGTCATTAAGGACCTCGACTACCGAGTCAACGTGGCCGCCCGCAACCTCAACCGCGATCACACCGGCTTCATCACCCTCGCCGTGCCTTCGCTGATTCCGCCATATCTGGCCGAGCTCGCCAACCGCACCATCGAGGCCGCCCGTCAGCGCGACTATTCCGTATACGTCACCACGTATGCGGAAGGCTCCGCGAAAGGCGCGCGCGATCTGCTGAAGAAGTTCAACTCCACGGTGTCCGATGGCATGATCCTTTCCATGAGCGAGGTGGAAAACATTTCGCCCGATGATCTGAAGGTTGATTTTCCGCTGGTCATCGTTGGCGCGCGTACCACGTGGGGCATTGTGGATCACGTGACCCCAGACGATGTATCCGCAGCCGCCATGGCCGCAGGCTACCTGTATGACCGCGGTTCCACCAGACTTGCAGTGATCGGTGCCCGTGACGTTTACGACGAAGATGCATTGCTGAATGCCGTAGAAGGCAACGCGCAGCTGCGTCTGCGCGGCATCATCGAAGAGACCCGTAGGCGTGGGCTCTCCTTGGATCCGCAGCTGATTGGCAACACCGATCAGGATTGGACCATCGGAGCCGGTGCCCGTGTGACCCAGCGGCTCATTGATTCCGGCGTGCCATTCGACGGTGTGATTGCCTTGAACGATCAGTTGGCCATCGGCGCATTGACCGCTCTGCGCACCGCTGGTTATGAGGTGCCCGTGCAGGTGCAGGTCATCGGCTTCGATAACAACGAGGAAGCCCCCTACCTGCAGATTCCGCTGACCACCATGGATTCCCGCCTTGACTGGACGGCTCCCACGGCAGTGGATCGCATCCTCGGACGTATCGACGGCAGCATCACCAAGTCCGAACTGCTCACCACCGAATCCCAGGTCATCGCCCGCGCCTCCACACGCTGAACGACATTGCTGTAATGCTGGTGTTGCTGTACTGGGCCGTACGAGGCGTTGATACACCGGTTGACCAACACGGCATAAAGTGCTAAGGTGACGATTGCGTGGTACACAGCTGTACCGCGTGGCGCATAAGGAAAGGAAGCGCCAAGCATCACTGGGCGTTCGTTCTGAGCGTTCACCATTCAAAGGAGAAAAAGCATGCGCCGAAATACCGCGCTTACTCGCATTATGGCATCCGGCGTGGCCGCCATAATGCTCTGCGCAGGAGGCACGTTCACTGTAAACGCCGCCGAAGAAGAACCAGTTAAAGCCGACGTCTCGGTCAAGGCCATCCAAGGCTTAAGCGATGATTTCATCGGCGGTATGGACGTCTCATCCATGCTCTCGCTGGAAGAAAGCGGCGTCACGTTCAAGAACGCCAATGGCGAGGTCGAGGATTTGTTCACGTTGCTCAAGGAATCCGGCGTGAACTATGTGCGTCTGCGTGTGTGGAACGATCCGTTCACCGCAGACGGCCAAGGATATGGCGGCGGCAACGTCAACGCCGATCGCGCACTGACCATGGCCAAGCGAGCCACGGCAGCAGGGCTGAAAGTGCTGGTCGACTTCCATTACTCCGATTTCTGGGCCGACCCCAGCAAGCAGCAGGTGCCCAAGGCGTGGAAATCCTTTGAAGGCGACGCGGACAAAACCGCCGACACCGTATACGACTACACCAAGCAGACTCTGACCACGTTCAAACAAGCCGGCGTGGACGTCGGCATGGTGCAGGTCGGCAACGAAACCACTGCGAAAATCGCCGGCATCTCCGGCTGGGACGGCATGTCCAAAGTATTCTCCGCAGGTTCCAAAGCCATACGCGAAGTGCTCCCCGAAGCCAAGGTCGTCATTCATTTCACCAACCCGGAGAAAGCCGGCACCTACGCCACTTACGCCAAACAGTTGAGCAACCACAATGTGGATTACGATGTGTTCGCCAGCTCCTACTACCCGTTCTGGCATGGCACCACCGAAAACCTCGCCAGCGTGCTCAAGAACGTGGCCTCCACTTATAAGAAAGATGTGATGGTGGCGGAAACGTCGTGGGCATACACCTTGGATGATGGCGACGACGATTCCAACACAGTGCCCAGTAAAGTAACCGCCGATAACCTCAAGAAATACGACATCAGCCCGCAAGGCCAGGCCGATGAGATTCGCGCGGTCGCCGAGGCCGTGAACAATATCGGCGACAATGATGGCGATGGCGAAAATGACGGCCTGGGTGTGTTCTACTGGGAGCCCGCATGGGTGCCCGTGGGCACCGGCGGCAAGGATAACGCCGAACTGGTGGATACGTGGAACAAGTACGGTGGCGGCTGGGCCACTGAAGCGGCCGGCGAATACGATCCCAATGACGCCGGCCTGTACTGGGGCGGCTCAGGTGTCGATAACCAAGCTTTGTTCGATTTCGATGGCAAGGCGCTCGCCTCTCTGCCGACGTTCAAGTACATTCACACCGGTGCCGTCACCGATCATGTGTTCACCAAGATAGATCCAGTGGAGATTACCGCGACTGACTCGGATTCCATCGACGCGATCAAAGCGCAATTGCCGAGTGAGGTGGCCGCACACTATCAGGATGGGGTGGACGAGACCGAAACCGTGACCTGGCAATCCGCTGCGCTTGACTGGATTCGTGGCGCAGGCACATACACCATCACCGGCACCACCAACGCTGGCCACGACGTGACCGTCACCGTCACCGTCACCGCCACTCCCGCCAAGGATTACGTAACGGACGGCAGCTTCGAGAACGCTGAGAACGATAAGAACTGGACCATTGCCGGCACCGGTGCGTCCATCACCGAAGACAGTGGCAACGCCGCCGACGGCAAGCGCGCGCTGAAGTTTTGGGCATCCGATGCCTACAGTTTCTCCGCCACGCAGACCATCACCGGACTCGAGCCTGGCGAATACGTGCTGACCGCCATGAGCCAAGGCGCGGCAGCGGACAACGCCGCTATTACCGATGGTGTGGCCCTCTCCGCCACAACGGGTGGCAAGACCACGTCCGATGCGCTGGAACTCAACGGTTGGGTTAAGTTCGATACCGCCACCGTGCCTGTCACCGTGGGTGCTGATGGCACAGCGACCATCACCATCACGGGCAACCTGCCTGCCGACGCATGGGGCAATGTGGACAAGGTCTCACTCGTCAAAAAGACCGAAACTCCGGTGAAGCCATCCACGGAGAACCTGGACAAGGCCGTGGCCGAAGCCGGGAAAATCAATCGCGATGAGTACACCAACGAGTCGCTCGCCAAACTCGATCAGGCGCTTGCCGCCGCTGACGTGCTGCTTGCCGGCAGCACCTACACCGAGCAGGACGTGAACGATGTGATCAAGCTTGTTGCCGATGCCATTGCCGGCCTCGCCCAAAAGGAGGTCTCCAGCCTGACCGTCACGCCAAGCAAAACCACCTATCAGGTGGGCGATGCCATCGATGCCGACCATGATCTCAAGGTCGTGGGCAACTATTCCGCAGGCATGGGCAACGTGACGCTTTCCGCCGACCAGTTCACGCTCGATTACGATTTCTCCGCTCCCGCTGATGCGGCGAAGGTTACCGTAACGCTCAAGTCGAATCCGAATGTCACCGAAACCTATACGGTTGCGGTTACCGCTCGGGCCGAAGGTGGTTCCGGCAACGGCTCGGACGGTGTGGGTAATGGCGGGGCTACTATCAATCCCGATACGGGCGAGGGCGATAAGACCAACGGTGCGAATGGCGACAAGATCACTGGTGTGCTGAGCAATACCGGTAGCGCGGTGACTGCCGTGGGTCTTGCGGTTGTCGTTCTCGGCGTGGCCGGCGGGGTCTCGCTTGCTTTGCGTCGTAAGCGCTCCTGATAGAGACTGATGCGGCATTATGATGCGGTTGCCGGCAGCCGGCAACCGGCTGCCAGATGCCATCTGTCGGCTGTCGTTTATCGGTTGTCGGCTGTCAGATGCGTCTGTCTCGGCGCAGCGATGCGATTCTGTCCCGGTTCGTGCATCAATCGTTTGATGTGGGTACCAGGACAGAAATCACTGTCCTGGTTTGCGAAAACGGGTGTTTTTCGCGTACCGGGACAATTCCCGTTGCCCCGGTTTGCACGTCAATCGTTCTACGTGAGAACCGGGACAGTATGTTGATTTCGGGATTGGCTGTATTCCGCCGATTCTGTTTGTCGGGGTATGTGGACTTTGGGGATTGTCTTGTCCTGGTTCTCGAAAATGGCCCGAAATTGCGTACCGGGACAACGATTTCTGCCCCGGTGCAAACGTCAATCGATTGACGCCTGTACCGGGGCAAATTCGCGCCCGGGAACAATAGGGCGAGGGCCGGTCGCAGGAGTAGAGCGTGATGTTGTCATGATTGCGCCCGGCTCTCCCACACGGAAGGCCGGGCGCAATCATGCCGTTTGGTTGCAGCACCCGCACATCGCCTGCATAACCGTGTACAGTGGCGTGTAGTTGCAGTACATGAAGGAGCATCACAAGCCATGACCAACGGACACATCAATCCCGCCAACGTGCCGGACATCGCCTTGAAAGACGGCCATTCCATTCCGCAGGTCGGCCTTGGCGTGCTACGTATCGATGACGAGGGCGTGGCCCCTGTCGTCGAATCTGCGCTGGAAGCCGGATACCGCCACATCGATGGCGCCGCCGGATACAACAACGAGGCCGGCGTGGGTCGTGCGCTCGCCGCCTCCGGATACAACAAGGGAGCCAAGCGCGAGACCCTGTGGGTCACCACCAAGCTGCGCGACTCCCAGCAGGGCTACGATTCCGCGCTCAAAGCTTTCGACAACTCGCTGGAACTCCTCCAGCTCGATTACGTGGACATGTACATGATCCATTGGCCCACGCCGTTCGACTGGCGCAGCACCGACACCTGGAAGGCGTTCGTCAAGCTGCGCGACGAAGGCATGGCCCGCACGCTCGGCGTATGCAACTTCATGCCCGCCGATCTGAAGCGTCTGCACGAGGAGACCGGCGCATGGCCGGCCGTCAATCAGATTGAGCTGCACCCCACGTGGCAGCAGCGCGAAGTGGTGGCGTTCTGCAAAGAGCACGGCATCGCCGTGGAGGCATACTCGCCGATGGCGCGTGGCGCCGACATCAACGCCGGCGACGGCACCATCGAGAAGATCGCCGCCGCCCATGAGGTCAGCCCGGCCCAGGTGATTCTGCGTTGGCACATCGAAAACGGCACGATCATCATCCCCAAGTCCGTGCATGCTGACCGTCAGAAGGAGAATCTCAACCTGTTCGGCTTCGCCCTGACCGCCGACGAACACGCTGCCATCGACGCCCTCGACGGCCCCACCCGCGCCGGCCACGACCCCCTCACCTTCACCTATGCGTGATTGATGGCACGTCGTAACGCCCACTTCCGCCGTCGTTTCAACGCCTCTGGACCGCTGGAGCGCGTGCTGATTCTCATCGTTCTCGCCGCAGCAATCGGCGTGACCATCGGCCTGTTACTGCCGCAGGTCAGCTCCGACGCGGCCAAAATCACCGGTGGCTACACTGCCACCGGTTCAGCCGCCGACACTTTGAACGCGCTCGCCGTAGACGACAACCAAAGCTCCTCCGGCTACGACCGCGATTCCTTCGGTTTCCGCACCACCGACGTCGACGGCAATGGCTGCGACGTACGCGACGACGTGCTCGCCCGTGATCTCACGGACATCACCTACAAATACGCCGGTTCCTGTGTGGTCGAGTCCGGCACACTGGCCGATCCGTACACCGCCCAGACCATCCATTTCGTACGTGGCCGCGCCACCAGCGCCAAAGTGCAGATCGACCATGTGGTGGCCCTTGAAAACGCTTGGCAATCCGGTGCGCACGACTGGTCCACTGCCAAACGCCATGAATTCGGCAATGACCCCTACAACCTGCTGGCCGTCGACGGTCCGGCCAATCAGGAGAAGGGTTCGGCCTCCGCCGCCTACTGGCTACCCACCAACGCCGACTACCGTTGCGACTACGTGGCCCGCCAGATTGGCGTCAAAGACAAGTACCAGCTCACCGTCACCTCCCAAGAAAAGGACGCCATGCTCGCCGTCCTCCACACCTGCCCGGGCCAGGCCGTGCCCGCAGACGAATAGGGGCTACCGCTCAGGATTGTTGAGCATAGGTGCCTGCCCCTCGTCATAAGCGCGCAGGAGCCGTCGGAGCAAAAATGTGGTGAAGTATGGTGAGGTGAACACGTGTTCGCTGCTACCGATATTGCCGGCGGATAGTTTCACGCCGAACTGAATTTCCGGATAAGAATCCGAAGCGATTAGCGTCCGCATGGATTTGGCGGTGCCTTTTTTCGATTTCACCTCCACCGGCACCAGCCATTCGCGCGTGCGGACGAAGAAATCCTGTTCCAGTGTGGAATCCTCTTTTTTGTAGTAGTACAGGTCATAGCCGGATTTCCGTAGCGCTTCAGAGACGATGCTCTCGTACATAGCACCCTTATAGACACCAAGATTACGATTGGCCCGCAGATCATCACTGGCCTCGTCGTCAAGCATCGCTACGAACAGACCGGTATCGCCGAAATATATCTTGAACTTGTTTTCGTCATAATTGCCTTTCAACGGCAGTTCAGGATAGGACATACATCGGCAGATATTCACCATTCCCGAGGTTTCAAGCCATTCCACGCATCCTCGATAGTCTTTGAAACGCGCTCCGCTGGCAACCTTGCTGATTTGGAACTTCTTGTTTTCCTTGGCGAGTTGCACGGGAATATGGTTGAACACGTTGAGAATTCGTGCCTGATCGAGTCCTTGCGCGTATTTGCGGATATCCTCCTGGTAGTCCAAAATAAGCTGGCGCTGCAATTGCAGTGTTCCCTCGAACGTGCCAGTGCGTATATGGGAGGCGACAACCGCAGGCATGCCGCCAAGCACGCAGTAATCCATAAATGCCGTGGAGAAGACGTTCATTTCCACTTCAGAGAATGGCGTAGCATCACACAGGTGGGTGAACATGCTTTCGATGACGGCCTCATCGTATCCGCGAGCCCACAGAAATTCTTCGAAGTCCAACGATCGCATTTCGTAGTCGGTCTTATATCCCACGCTATTGCTTTCGATTTGCTTATAGCTGATGCCCAACATTGAATCGCTGCAAATCACATCATATTTGCCGTCGATTTTAAAGAACTTCAGTGCAGTGGCGATATCAGGATGGGCCTGGATTTCGTCGAAAAAGATGAGCGTATCGCCCGGAATGAACTTTTTGGCTGGGTCGATCAGGGAAATATTGCGGACGATGGTATTCGCGCCATAACCGTCCGCAGTGATTGCACGATATTTCGGTTCCTCAACGAAGTTGATTTCCACTACCGAACGGTAGTTGTGTGCGGCAAAGTAATCGATAGTCTCTGTCTTGCCTACTTGACGAGGGCCCTTGATGATTAGCGGGGAGCGATTCGGGTCGGATTTCCATGCATTGAGATAGGCATCGGCTTTGCGTTTGAGATACATGAGGAGCCCCTTTCCGAATTACTGCTATATCAATGATTTTACACTTTCATGAGCGAGTTTTCTACCGTCTGGCACATTTCATGAGCGAGTTTTCTACCGTCTGGCACATTTCATGAGCGAGTTTTCAGCGGTTTGTCACATTTCATGAGCGAGATGGCGGGGAATGCCAGCTGCCAGTCCGCCAGTCATCCATCAATCGTCCGCAGATTGTCCGTCTGTTGACGCGGGAAACATGCCTGCGCTATAACTGTGCGCGGTATGAAGGGAACAGGTACAAACGATATGGCGGTAACACACACCGCGGCAGATGTCACTGCGGCAACCACTATGACGAACGCCGTGGCAGACATCGAACAGGAAACACCGGAAATCGAGAAGGAACGCCAGCTTGCCGGAGTCGGAGCCGGAGCTGGAACCGTGGCAAACGGCAAGAAAAAGCCGCATGACCATGCGCTGGCCAGCATCCTCGGCCCCGCGTTCGTGGCGGCCGTGGCTTACGTCGATCCTGGCAACGTGGCGGCCAACATCACCTCCGGCGCGCGATACGGCTACCTGTTGGTGTGGGTGCTGGTGCTCGCCAACGCCATGAGCGTGCTCATCCAGTATCAGTCCGCCAAACTCGGCATCGTGACCAACAAATCCCTGCCGGAACTGCTGGGCGAGCGTATGAGCGATGCCGGCCGTTTCATGTTCTTCATGCAGGCCGAGGTCATCGCCATCGCCACCGATCTGGCCGAGGTGATCGGCGGCGCCATCGCCCTGAACCTGCTGTTCGGATTTCCACTGTTCATCGGCGGTCTGGTGATCGGCGCAATCTCCACGGTGATGCTGTGGTTCCAAGGTGGCAAGACGCAAACCACGTTCGAGCGCATCATCATCGTGATGCTGCTGATTATCACATTCGGCTTCATCGCGGGTCTGTTCGTAGCCCCGCCGAACCCCGGCGAAGTGGTCAAAGGCATGATTCCACGCTTCCAAGGCGCCGACTCGGTGTTGATGGCCGCCTCGATTCTGGGCGCCACCGTGATGCCGCACGCCATCTACCTGCACTCCACGCTGGTGAACGACCATTACGCAGGCGGCGAAAAGCCGTCGATCAAAACGCAGCTGAAAGGCTCGAAAATCGATGTGGTCTGGGCGCTGTTGCTGGCCGGCACCGTGAATCTGGCGATGCTGGTGCTCGCCGCCAACTCGCTGCATGGCATGTCTGGCACGGACTCCATCGACGGCGCACAGCGGGCGATCACGCAGGTGCTCGGCCCGGTGATCGGCACGATCTTCTCCATCGGCCTGCTGGCTTCGTCGCTGAGCTCCACGTCGGTCGGCACGTATGCCGGCTCGGAAATCATGCACGGTCTGCTGCACGTTAACGCTCCGATGTGGGCCTGCCGCGTGGTCACGCTGGTGCCGGCACTGATTGTGCTGTGGTTCGCCAAGGACCCGACTCAGGCGCTGGTCATCGGCCAGGTGGTGCTTTCCATCGGCATCCCGTTCGCCGTGATTCCGCTGATGCGATACACGCATAACAAGGAACTCATGGGCAAGTGGGCTGATGGAACCGTCAAGCACGTGATTTTTATGATTGTGGTGGCACTGATTGTGGCGCTCAACGTGCTGCTGATTGTCCTGACGCTGATGGGCAGGGCGTAATAGACTCCAGCTGAAATCCTGCGATAGCACAACATAATAAGAAGCCCCGGTGTTGGAACCGGGGTTTCTTATTATGTTGAGAATGGTTGAATCTGCCGTCAGTTCGCAGCCATACGCCGCGCACGCCGTTCGCGCAGCGCGCGCAAGGAAATAATGTCTCGCGTACGACCGGCACCGTCGCCCTTGACGCCGAAGAACACCATCAACACCATTGCCAGACAGATTATTGCGGAGATTCGCAGCGCCCATTGAATGCCGAAAATCGAAGCGGCGACGGCGGAGGCGCCGCCCTGCTTATGCAAAGCGGCAAACGTTTCCATCAGAATCACCAACACGGGTGCGCCCACAGCGCCCGCAATCTGACGCGCGGTATTCGTCACCGATGATCCGGCGGACACTTCGCTCGGCCCGTTCAGGCAATTCAGGGACCACGTGGTAATCGGCATCAGCAGGAAACCCATGCCGATCTGACGGATGAACTGGCAGATCGATACCCACCAGATCCACGTATCCATCGCCACCAGCGACATGCCCAAGGTGCCAAGGGTCAACACAATCGAACCGAACAAAGCCACCGGGCGCGCGCCGAACCGATCCATCGCGCGGCCGCCGAAGAACTGGGAGACGCACTGGCCGATAGCGCCCGGCAGCATGATCAGACCGCTCATCGTGGCCGAATAGCCGCGGTCAGTCTGGATGTAGAGCGGCATGATGACCAAAATCGAACTGAAGGCGAAAAATGCCAGCGACGCGGTAATAGTGCCGACGGTGAACGAACGGTTCTTCAGCACTTCCAAGTCCAGCAGCGGCGGCTGGGGGAGTGCCGACTCGTCCTTGGCTACGGCCTCGCGATACCGCTTGCCAGCGCGCAGGTTGCGCATCACAAACCACACGATGCCGACCAGTCCCACAACCATGGGCCCCCACGTGACCGGTGCCGCGAATCCATAGGTCTCTGAATTGGTGAAGCCGAACATCAGCCCACCAAAGCCGATCACCGACAGGCACACCGAGAAGAAGTCCGCGCGGGCCGAAGGGTCGTGTGAACCGAAATTATGCAGTCCGAACATGGCTGCCAGCAGCGAGATTACGCCAATGATGGTCATGGTCAGGAAGATCGAGCGCCAGCCGTTGGCATCGGTCTGCCAGCCGCCCAAGGTGGGGCCGATGGCTGGTGCCACGCTCATGGCCATGCCCACCGTGCCCATGGCAAACCCGCGGCGAGACAGCGGGTAAATGGAGAACACGGTGATTTGCAGCACCGGCCACATCACGCCTGTGCCGGCAGCTTCGAGCACGCGCCCGACCAGCACCCATACGAAGTTTGGCCCCAACCATGCCAGCACGGAGCCGAGTGTGAACACCGCCATCGAGCAGATGACGATCTGGCGGGTGGAGAAGCGCCGGGTCAGAAACGCGGTCAGCGGCACCATCACGCCCATGACCAGCTGGAACACGGAGGTCAGCCACTGGCCTGTGGTCACGGAAATATGGAATTCCGACACGATGATCGGCAGCGCCGAGCTCAGTTGCAGCTGGGTAAAGTTGCCGACAAAGGTGATGAAGGTCAGGATTGCGATCGAAATAAACGCGGCATGACTCAGCTTGCCGTCAACGTACGATTCCTCTTGGCTCAGCACTCGTTGCAGTTCGCCACGACGGTTCTTGATTCCGCTCTCTCCAGCCACGCACACACTCCACTTCCGTTGCTCGGCCTGATGGCTTTGGGCGGTGTCGGTTGGCATGTCGGTTCTTCATGCGGCGTCATATGTCGCGCAACAATCGATGGTTTCGGCGACCGTCTCTTCATGTGCTTGGCCGGGCAGCCTCTCAAAAGCACCCCAATACGTTATACCTGGGGGTGCCCAGTCGGTTCGGAATATGTGCAGAAGCGGGGAGCGAACCCACTTTTCGCAAGAGACCGGGGCATAATAGGCGGTTGGTCATTGCATAGATATGCAAGTTGGCTCAGACATTTTGGGAATTGGTATGAGCAGGCATAGGGCAGGGCACGCAGTAAGTATTCCGAGCAGAAGGCACCGTGTCTGGCCATGGGTGGTGTCGATTCTGGCATTGCTCGTGGTGCTGTTAGGCGTGTGTGGATTCTGCGGATTGAAACCGTATTCCGGAAGCCAAGCAGGTTAAGGCTCATGAGGAGCAGGCTTTGCAATTGTTGGGTGGCATATCCGATCTCAGCAATCTCGACAACGTTGATAAGGTGAGTTAGCAGATCGATCAAGCGAAGACCGAAACCGCCGCGGCGAACGATATTGTGCATGGCACGCTGTGGAACATTGCCTCGAAACTGCCAGTGTATGGCGATGACATTACCGCCGTGCAGGGCATGACTTCGGTAGTGGATTCATTGATTGGCGACTCGGTGCCGCAGTTTATGAATGTGCTGACTACTTTGAAGAATGCGCAACTGAGCACAGGGGATGGGCAGCTGAATATTCAGCCGATTCTGGAGGCGCAGAAGACCATTGTCTCAGCCAATGAATCGCTGCAACAGCAGGTCCAGAAATATCAGAATCTGCCGAAGGCCCATATCGGCATAGTCAACGATGCCTACAACACCGGCAAGACTCAATTAACGAAATTGGCCGATAGGGTTGATCAGCTATCTGGCATATTCCAGATTCCGCCGAATTTTCTCGGCTCTGGCCAGACGCGTACATACGCGTTGATGGCCATGACCACTTCGGAGGAGCGCTCATCCGGTGGCCTGATTGGTTCCGTGGGTGTGGTGACTACGGACAACGGCAAGATTAGTATTGGGGATTTCCGCTCGAACAAAGAGTGCATCCCGTATGGTGCTGGTGATCCAACGGAAGATGAACAGCGTATTTTCGAGCAGTGGGGGCCTCTGAAAATGTCGTTCGATATCCGTGATTTGGCTGTATATCCTGATACCTCTCGTGTTGCAGAAGGTATGCAGTCTATCTGGCAGCGCACATCATGGGGACGTGACACTCCATTGGATGGTGTGCTCATGGTTGATCCGGTGTTTCTGCAGGAATTGGTGAAAATCAACGGCAACATCACGCTTTCTGATGGCCGTGTGCTCGCCGGAGGCAACACTGCTGAATTCCTGTTAAACAAGGTGTATATCGATTATCCGGTTTACATGCAGGACACCTATTTTGCCCAAGTCGCCGAGCAAACAGTTAGTAACATGTTCTCTAATTTGGATTTGACGAAGCTGAGCAAGGTAGCGCAACTGATGGGAAGTATGTCGGAAGGTCGTTGCTTCTCAATGTATTCGTTTGACGAGGCTACTGAGAAGACTATTAGCGATGCAGGCTTCACTGCACAGACTCCGAGCAGTGAGGAACATCCGCAGGCGGGTGTGTATGTGACTGAGCAGAACCCGTCAAAGATGGGGTGGTATATTCACCGCACGTCGAAGATAACTCGTTCCGCCTGCAATAATGATGGTTCTCAGACCTACCATGTGGAATATACGATGACGAATACGATAGACGATAACCAGATTGGCATAGCTGGAGCTGCCGGAACGTATATTCTCAGTGTAAACGCTGATCAACAAGGCCGTGGCGTAGAGAAAACCTTAATCTACGCTCCTGCGGGAGGCAGCCTCACGAATCTTCAAACCTCAGGTGGTACGGTGACTGGTAGTCGTCAGGAGACTTTGAATGGCAAGACCGTGTATGCCAGCATCGCCAATATCGGCCCTGGAGAATCCGTTACCTACTCCTTTGATGTGACTACCTCTATCAAGGCCGTCTCCGACCTCACCATCGACCAAACTCCAATGGGCTGGACTGATTCCGGTGTCACCACTGACACCGCTGCCTGTTCCATCAACAAGCAGTAAAAACTGAGCTCTCTCTGTGAGGGAGCTGTCAGTCGCGCTGACTGAGGGAGGGATCAAAAAACGGCGCTGTTGTTGTTTTCGTGGGTGGTGGTTCGTTGTTGAACCGTTGTGGGAGTAAGAGAAGAGCGCTTTTTGGGTAGGCTGTTTAACGACCAAGAAAAGCACAGCCAAAAAGCGCCTGATGAGCAGCATATTCAACCAGCTTCTCAACGTCAAAGGCACGGTGGTCGAGGACGTGCGGATCGTCGACTCGCCGTTGCGTCCCGAGCCCGTGCTCGAGGTCCGCGTGCGCCCGCGTGCGGGCGCGCTCAGATGCTCCCGCTGCGGAAGGAGGCGCCGCGGGTATGACCAGGGCGGCGGC